>Ga0209737_10001375_pt1 | contig 17570 bp, 14 predicted proteins | sample TergutCu122P3_FD_187284 | JGI IMG/M metagenome (GOLD analysis project Ga0209737, IMG submission 187284) | Cubitermes ugandensis P3 segment gut microbial communities from Kakamega Forest, Kenya - Cu122 P3 (SPAdes) (version 2) | ecosystem: Host-associated > Arthropoda: Insects > Digestive system...
TAAAAAAGAGGACTTTGCAAAGGTTGCTCGTGAAGTTTCGCAGGACAATTCGGCAAAAGAAAACGGTGGTTATATCGGTTGGCTGACGGGACAAATGGTGGTTTATCCGCTCGAAAAAGCGATATATTCACTGCCTGTTGGCAAAATTTCTGCGCCGATACGCACAAGTTACGGCTATCATATTGTCAAGGTTACGGCTCGTCGCCCCGCTGTGGGGAAGGTGCAGGTTGCGCATATTTTGAAACAATTTTCTCAAAATGCAACACCCGAACAACAGGAAAATACGCATAAGCAAATTCTCGAAATTGTCAAAAAAATCGAGGTAGGCGAGGACTTTGCAGAACTTGCAAAGAACAAATCTGACGATAAAGGTTCTGCCCGCAACGGTGGAATGTTGAATCCATTTGGCGTAAATAGAATGGTGCCGGAGTTTGAAAAAGCTGCATTTGCGCTCAAAAATGCAGGTGATATTTCCGAACCAGTTAAAACGCAATTTGGTTGGCATATTATTAAATTAATTGACAAAAAACCAATTGCGTCATACGAAGAGTTGCGCGGAGATATTTTGAAATCGTTTAAAAATGACGAACGTGCGACCGCAGGCAGAAGGTCTATGGCAGAAAAAGTGAAAAAAGAGTATGGTTACACTTTTTACGATGCAAATTTTAATGAGTTGATAGAATATGCCAAAAAAGTTGTTCACACCGACAGTGTTTTCCTTGCAGAAGCGGAGAAATTTCAAAAACCTCTCTTTAAAATTGGCGACAAAACTGTTCCTCAAAACAGATTTTTATATTATGTATATAGCAATAGTAACATTCTTGAAAACGCGCCAGAACAAGTACTGAAATATCTCAATCCCTTTATAGAACAGGAAATTATTGCTTATGAAGATGCAAATTTGGAGAAAAAAGACCCTGAATTGAGAAATCTTTTGAAGGAGTATCACGATGGAATTTTGCTCTTCAATATTTCTAACGAAATGGTTTGGGAAAGAGCAATGAGAGACAGAGAGGGTTTGGAAGCATTTTTCAAACAAAACGCTGCTAATTACGTGTTTAGCGAGCCGCATTTTAAAGGTAGAGTTTTTTATAGTAAAGATAAAAAAGTTGCTGCACAGGTGCAAAAAGCAATTAAAAAAATGCCTGCCGACTCTATCGCTTCCTATTTGAGAACGAAAGTTAATGTTGATACTCTTTTGGTTACTTCCGAAGTTGGTTTGTGGAAAAAAGGCGAACACAGTGCAATTGATAGATTTGGTTTTAAAGATAAAAAAGCCGATTTTACACCATCAAAAGAGTTTCCGTTTGTATTTGTACAAGGCAAAGTAATTACAAAACCTGAAAGTTACACTGATGTTCGCGGCACAATAACCTCTGATTATCAAGAATTTTTGGAGCAGGAATGGGTAAAATCGCTTTTGGAAAAATATAAAGTTGAGATTAATCCCGCTGTTCTAAAAGAGGTGGAACTCGACAGAAAAACATATTTTAAGAACAAAGAGTAATGAAATATTCTTTTAAATTTTTAATATTATTGATTTGTGCTATTTTTGTTTTTAGTTGTTCAAACAAAAAAAACGAAAATAGTGCTGATTTTGTTGTGAGAGTTGGCGATAAAGTGCTAACAACAAACGATTTGCAAAATATTTTTGCCACCGCTGCAACCACAAAAGACAGTGCGCTTTTTGTTCAAAACTACCTTAAAAAATGGGCTGCTGACGAATTACTTTATGCGAAAGCAAAAAGAAGTTTTAGAGACGACCAAGAGATTGAAAATTTAGTTAATGAATATCGTAAATCACTGATTATCAATAAATTTAAACAAAAACTTTTAGATGACAATAAAATTAAACCGACAGCGGAGGAAATTGCAAAATATTACGAACAGCACAAAAGCGAACTAAAACTTGATGAGCCGATTTTGAAAGGTGCATTGTTGCAAGTTCCAAAAAATTCGCCTAAAATTGACCAGTTGCGTACTGCTATGAAAAAAATTGACCACGCATCAATTGAAAAAATCGAAAAATATAGTTTGCAACACGCTGTAAATTACGATTTTTTTACTGATAAATGGCTTACCTTAAACGATATAGCGCAACGTGCGCCAATTCCGCAAGGTAGCAAAGATGCTTTTGTGTCGGCGAAAAATTTTTACGAAATTCAAGATTCTACTTCAATTTATTTTTTGTCAATAAAAGAGTTTAGACCTTCGGGCGCAGAAACACCGCTTGAAAAAGTTGATGAATTGATTACAAATATTTTAACTTTGCAAAAAAGTTTGCAATTTGTTAAGGACTATCAACAAAAATTGTACGACAACGCTGTCAAAAAAGGCGAAGTTGTTATAAAATAGAACCAAGAGCCAAGAATCGAGAACCAAGATAAGTTAGTGAAGTTTTAATTGATACTTGATACTAAAAACTTATGTTAAAAATAGCAATCCCTAAAAATAACGAATTTACGCGAAAAAGTATTGAAATGTTGCGAAAATCGGGTGTCGATTTTTCTCAAAATGCCGATGAATTAGGAGTTTTTTACTCGCAAGAATTTCCTGCTCAAATTCGTATAATGAAGTTTGAGCAGATTATTGCTGCTGTTGCAAGTGGTGCGCAAGATATTGGAATTATCGGCGAACACCACTTTGAAGATTCAGACACAGAGGTTCGTTGCGTGCATACTTTTTCCTCCTGCAAAAACAATATTTCGCTTTTTGTCAACAAAACGATGAAATACAGAGGCTTAGAGTCGATGACAGGTAGAAAAATTGCAACTCCTTTTCCAAATATGGTTAGCGCATTTTTCAAAAAACGAAATATTCGCACAAACGTTTTTCAATATCAGCGACCTTTGGGATTGGCAATAGAGTTGGGAATTGCAGACGGAATTTGTATTTTGCCAGATGAACATTTACGTAACTTTTATAGCCAACTCTGTGAAGTTGAAGTGATAATGCAAAGTTGTCCAATTATCATCACAAGTAAAAATTTGCCTGCCCAAAAACATATTATTTTGGACGAATTGATTGACAGAATTAAGTCGGTACAAAGCGCAGAAGGCAAAAAAATGGTCTATGTTCCTGTGCCGTTAGAAAAAAAAGATAGCGTTTTACAGGTTTTGATGCTGTACAACTACAAACCCATTGAAATGGTAGCCAGCAACGGAAAACACGTTGTTATTCATATTGTTGCAGATGAAAAGCACCTTTGGGACTTAAAAACACATTTAAAATCGCTCGGCGCAGAAGATATTTATGTGATGCCGATAGAGAAAATTATTTAAAAAAATCCACCTGCAAAGCAGGTGGATTTTTAATTTACACTAAAACTTAAATTACAAGTTTGAATAATCTTTTGAATATCTCAAATGTTGTTCTGAATAACCCTCTGTGTAATCAATTTTCAGGTCAATAAAATTACCTTTTTTATCGAAAACAGGTGTATAAATAGGATTCACAAAACCTCTGTATGGTCTGAGGTTGAGTTTGTTATAGCGGTCAACAATTTCTTGATTTATCGCTCTATCAACTCTAATAGCATAGGTTTCAACCAATTTTTGCGCTGCTGCAAAGTCGCCTGTTGATTTGATTCTTTGAACTTCACCCATAAGTTCGCCGATATGTTTTCTGAGAAGTTGATAATCATTTACAACCACAAAATGTTTGCCGTCACGCACTCTGATTTCAAGTGCTTTGTCGTCTTTTGACCTTTCCAAAACCCATTTTGAAACAAGCTGACGATTTCTCATATGCGACTGCTCAATGTCATTTCCCGGTATAATTCGAGTTAATTGAGTAAGCAAGCCATTAGTAAAATATGAATAATATTCTGCTTTAAACGCCTCTTTATCAGGCATAAGACCGAGTTCAACCATTTTTTCATCACCCATAAAATAGAGTGCGAACAAATCTGCGCGAGCCTCTTCAATTACTGAGCCGTATGCTCTTAAAGCGTCAGGGTCGGTGCCTGCGAGCAATTTTCCAGAACCGTGTGCCAATTCGTGCATATCGGTATGCAATTTGCCTGTGGTTGATTTGTATTTTTCCACCAAAGCAATTTCAACATCAGACCAATAGAACTCTTTTGAAAAGCCGTTGCCTTTTGCTGCCTCGTCATACGCCTCTTTGATATTGTCAATGGTGATTGATTTTGAGCCGTGAGCCGCGCGAATCCAGTTTGAATTAGGCAGGTTAATGCCAATCGGAGTTGTGGGATAGCAGTCGCCGCCGAGAATTGCCGCTGTAACAACTCTTGACGAAACGCCTTTTGCCTCATCTTTGCGGAATCGCGCATCAACAGGCGAATTTTGCTCAAACCATTGCGCATTTTCACCGATAGTTTCGGCGCGTTTGTTTGCGCTAAAATCTATGAAATGAACTATTCCTTGCCAACTTGCTTTAAAACCTATCGGGTCTCCGTATGTTTCTGTAAAGCCGTTTATAAAGTCAATTTGCGAGGTAGAATCTTGTACCCAAAGAATTGCGTAGGTGTCAAAATCTTTCAAATTGCCTGTTTTGTTGAATTTGATAAGTTCATTAATAGCAGCGCGTTGAGCATCATTTTCGGCAACTTTTGCCGCTTTTTCGAGCCAATAAACCACCTTTTTCAAAGCATCAGAGTATAGTCCGTCAATTTTATAAACGTCCTCTTTTAAAGTGCCATCAACTTTGATAAGTTTAGAGTTTAAGCCGTAAGCGATTGGCGATTTGTCGTTTGGGTCTTTCATTGCATCGTAAAAATCTTCCGCCTCTTTCTGACTAACGCCTTCATAATAATTCATTGCCGAAGTTAAAAGCAAATCTACGCCAGCAGCCCGATTAACTCTTTTCGGATAAAGTTCAGGATTAAATATTATCTCTGCAAATTGCTCTAAATCAGCAACATCAGAGTGTTTTTTTGCCTCTTCCAAGAAATATTCTTTTGTAAATTCAGGTACAAATTTTTCGCTTGAATAGTTATGATGAATACCATTATAAACCCAAACTTGCTTTAAATAGAGTTCCAATCCTTTGAAATTTTCGGACGTTTTGTCCTCTGCATTAACATAAATTGCCTCCAAAATTCGCCTGATTGGCAAATTGTACTTGAAGTTTTGGTCAAACAAAATGTCGCGCCCTTGCAAAGCCGCTTCGTTTAGATAATACAACAACTCTTTTTGTTGTGTTGTAAGGTTTTCGATATCAGGCACGCGGTAGCGCAAAATTGCCATATCGGCAAATTCTTCGACTTTGAAGTTAAAGTCCTCAATGGCAGGCGTTTGTAATTCCGATTTGTACGAATTTCCGCCGCACGAAAATAGCATAGATGCTGTCATAATTGTGAAAAAAACTTTTTTCATTGGTAATAATTAATATTTAAAGTTAATATTTTGTATTTTTTAAAGCGTACAAAGGTACAAAAAAAAATGAAATTTAAAAATTAAAAATCAAAAATTTTTTGTAATTTTGTGGGCAAAATTTTTACAATAAAATTAATGATAAAAAATGAAATATAGAAAATATGTAATATTGATAGTAAATTTATTACCCGTTGCTTTGATTATTAAAATTAATTTTTCTCAAATGGAAGATTATCCAAGAATAATCGGAACGCTTTTGTTATTGGCTTTTATAGTTTTTTTTAATATTTCCATTGCATTAGTTCATTTTTTACTAAAATTATTATTTAAAAATAATAAAAAGATAAAACCACAACTTATTGAAGTATTGTTTTATATATTTTTATTATTGCTATTTATAATATTTTACAATATTATTTTTAATTAAAATAAAAACACTTTAAATCTAAAAAATATGAATAACAGAAAAAAAATGTTTCCCAATGTGTCTGATGTTGATTGGAACGATTGGCATTGGCAGGTGCGAAACAGAATTGAAACGCTGGAAGAACTCAAAAAACATATTGTTTTGACCGAAAAGGAAGAAAACGGCGTGAAAGAGAGTTTGAAAACGCTCAGAATGGCGATTACGCCGTATTATTTAACACTCATTGATACCGAAAATTCAAATTGTCCTGTACGCAAACAGGCAATTCCAACTTCGGCGGAAACGCATCAGGCAGCAGCCGATTTACTCGACCCGCTGCACGAAGACGGCGATTCTCCTGCCCCCGGACTCACACACCGCTACCCCGACCGCGTGCTGTTTTTAGTAACAGATATGTGTTCGATGTATTGCAGACATTGCACTCGCAGGCGTTTTGCAGGACAAAAAGATGCCTCGTCTGCTTCTGAAAATATCGAAAAATGTATCGAATACATTGCAAAAACACCGCAAGTGCGCGATGTGGTACTTTCGGGCGGTGATGCGCTGATGATTTCGGACGAAAAATTGGAATATATTATCAAGCGTTTACGGGAAATTCCGCACGTTGAGATTATTCGTATCGGCTCGCGCGTGCCTGTGGTTTGTCCGCAGCGCATAACGGACGATTTGGTTAATATGCTAAAAAAATACCACCCAATTTGGCTAAATACGCATTTTAATCATTCGCAGGAAATTACCCCTGAAAGCATTGCTGCGTGTGCAAAAATAGCAGACGCTGGCGTTCCGCTCGGCAATCAGTCGGTGCTTTTGCGCGGCATTAATGACAGCGTTCAGATAATGAAGGACTTAGTGCATAATTTGGCTAAAATTCGCGTTCGTCCCTACTATATTTATCAGTGCGATTTGTCAATGGGGTTAGAACATTTCCGTACGCCTGTGTCGAAAGGCATTGAGATTATCGAAAACTTGCGGGGACACACTTCTGGCTACTGCGTGCCGACATTTGTGGTTGATGCGCCGGGCGGCGGTGGTAAAATTCCTGTGATGCCAACCTATATGATTTCGCAAAGCCCCGAAAAGGTAGTTTTGCGCAACTACGAGGGCGTTATCACGGCGTATTCGCAACCGAGCGAGTACCACGAAAGTTTCCCCGAAATGCCCGATTCTGATGGTGTTGCAGCAGTATTGAGTGGCAAAATTCCAATGCTTGAACCAAAGGGTTTGAAGCGGGGTACAAGGAACGCACATTGAATTTTCAACAATATAAACATAGACGATTTTGTTTAAACAAAATCGTCTATATTTTATCTTCACAAACTAATACACAAAAAATGCTCAAACTAATTTGAGCATTTTATTATTCTGATGCAACAAAAAGCAAAGATTATTTAAAATAACCTTGTACTTGTTCGTTGAGAACCATCTCTTCTTGGAAGACGTATGCGCCTGTTTTCGGCGATTTAATCATTTTGATAACTTTCGCGTGACCACGTCCTTCTCCTTTTTGCAACGATGCAACCGCTTTCTTTGCCATAGTATTATAGTTTATTTAATTTCACGATGAACTGTTACTTTTCTCATAATCGGGTTATATTTTTTCAACTCCAAGCGCGCAGTAGTGTTTTTGCGATTTTTGGTTGTAATATAACGCGAAGTGCCGGGCAATCCGCTTGCCTTGTGTTCGGTACATTCCATAATTACCTGAACCCTTGCGTCTTTTTGTTTTTTAGCCATTTGGAAATCCTCCTGATTTTTTACATTACAAATTTTATATCATTCCAGCTGCAAAACCCTTTTGCAACAGCACTTTTCAATGTTGCGTCCAAACCATTTTTGTTAATGGTGCGAAGACCCGCAGCAGAAAGTTTTAAACTAATCCAGCAATCTTCTTCTACATAGTAGAATTTTTTATTGAACAAATTTACATCAAAAGAGCGTTTTGTTCTTCTTTTTGAGTGAGAAACATTGTTTCCAACCATTGCTGTTTTTCCTGTTATTTGACAAACTTTTGACATTGTTTTTATATCTTTTTTCTAATTTTTATTTCTTAAAAAATTCGGACTGCAAAGGTACAACTATTTTTTATACTAACCAAATTTTTTTGTTATTATTTTTTAATTATTTTTATTTTTTGAAAATTGATTTTATGTTTTTTATAAAACGCTGATAGATAGATAGTTCATCTTGCTCAAAATCTTCTGTTACATAATAATTGTTGCTTCCGCGTTTATTTGTATAACCGTAGCCATAACCGTAGCCGTAATTTTGATACCCGATTTTTTTCTTATCAACATCGTTTAAAACCACATAAATATTTTTCATTCCGTCAGATTTGAGATGCTTTGTCAATTCGCTGAAATCCCCTTTATTTGACTTTAAACTTCTGGTAACCAATAAACTAATATCAACAAGCGGTATAAGTGCGTAAGCATCGGCAACAAGTCCGAGCGGTGATGTGTCAATGATTATGTAGTCATACATTGTGCGCAGTTTATCAAAAAACTCTTTAAATTTTGCATCACGCACAAACTCACCGGGATTGGGCGGCATTATGCCCGAAGACATAAAATCAAAGCCATATTCTTCTTTTGTTTCGATAATTTCTTCAAAAGGCACATCGCCAATAAGATAATTTACAAAGCCAATTTTTTTATGACTTTTTGTATTAATCAAATTAGAAAGATTTGGCTTGCGCAAGTCGAAATCGACAAGCAAGGTGCGCTTTTTCTGCAACGCGAAAGTTCCCGCAAGGTTGGCAGAAACATACGTTTTTCCATCGCCCGATTCGGCAGAAGAAATCAAAATCATAAGGTTTTCGCGTCGCTGCAAAATTATTTCAATTTTTGTGCGAATTACACGCAATGTCTCAACAAACGCGCTGTTTGGATATTTTGTAGCAATAACAAATTCGTCCAATTTATGCCTTGTGTGTCTAATAGAGCCGATAAGCGGGAACGATGAAAGTTTTTCAACATCTCTTTCTGTTCTTATGGTAAAATTGAGCAGTGTTTTAATGATGATAAAAATAGCGGGAATTAAAAGTCCCAGCGCAAGATAGAGCAATCTTCTGTTTGATTTATCTTTTCCATTTGTTGTTCTTATAACGCGCGCTTGTTGAATTATCTGATTGTCAGGAGTGTTTGCCGCTTTGCGCATCTGCGCTTCGGAGCGTTTTTGCAGCAAAAAAGTATAATAAGAGTCGTTGATTTTGAAATTTCTTTCGTAATTGAGCAAGCGGCGTTCTTTTTCGGGCGCATCACGGAACAATTTATCAATTTCAGCAACCTCTTTGTTGTAGGCGTCTCTTTCTATGTTAAAAACTGAATTTACAGAGTTCATCAATTCAAGCAAATATTGTTTTACCTGCTCCATTTGACTTGTAAGTTGCTCGTATTTAGGGTGTTTAGGTTGCGTTTCGGCACGTTGCATTTGCAATGTGTTGTATTGCGTAACTAAATTCAACAGCGCGGGGTCTGTAATCCCAATGGTCGTTGGCGACATAATCGCGCCTGTTTCTATATTTTTTGTTAAATAATTTTTCAAATAAGAAAAATAGGAATCGCGAGCAAGAAGTTCCTTGCCTTTCTGCTCAACAGCACTCATTCTTTTAGGCAAATCGCCAGAGTATGAGGCATAATCAACAATATTATTTGCAATTCTGAACGAACGTAAATTTGCTTCCGAACGATTTAAAGAGTCAGAGAGATAGGCGATTTGTTCGTTGATGAAATTAATTGTTTTTATCGCCTCTGCATTTTTTCTGTCTAAATTATCTTCCAAAAAAATATTTGAATGTTTATTTAAAAAATCAATGTCGCGCCTTGTATCATTGCTTTCTAATGAAAGTAAAACCACAGATGTTTTTTCTATTGCGCTGACAGAAAGGCGACGAACAAATTCTCCAAGAAGGGATTCGTGGTCGCGGAAACTAAATCTTAATTCTTTGAATTTTGTACCAATAGGTTTTTCTTTAAAAACTTTTATTAAAAAACTTTTATGACCAATAGGTTCGCCGTATATGCCTGCAACTTTATCAACAAATTCTTTGCCGTTGAAAATGCTGATTTCAAATGTATTGTTGTCTTTTTCCGAAAACATAAAATTTTTTTTATATGCGTCTTCGGTAAGTGAAATAATTTCAATTCTTATAGGTGATTGTTTGTATTGAGAGCGTTTAATAAAGTGTCCTTGTGTGTAGTAATCAATCCTAAAATCGGGCAGAGAATCAATAGTTCTGCTGACCAAATCAAATGACCTCAAAAATACCTGCTGGTTTTCGCTGTTTTGTGAAAAGTTGTTGCTTCGCCCTCCACCAAAACCTTGAATAAATGAGAAAGAAGATGGAGTTTCTTGCAGCAAAATTTTTGCTTCAGAAGAATACTTAGGCAACCAACTGCGGTTTTGATACCACGCTATCGACAGCGCAATTGCCACACCGAACAAAAAAAGATACCAATATTTTGCAAAACGTACAATCCATTCAACAAGATTGAACGAAGAATGGTCGTCATCTGTGAAGGCAACATTATTATTTATAGGTTGATTATTTTCCATATTTTTTTAGTTAAGAGTTTAGTTTTATTTTCTTTCTGCCAAATTCCAAACGGTTATTGCAAAAGATACAGACGCAGTTATTACTCCGAAAAAGCCCGCGTATGAACTTGTTGCCCAAAATTTTTTGGGTGAAAAATCACAATATATAATGTCGTTTGGCTGAATATAATAAAATTCTGAATCAATTATGCTTTTTGTGCGAATGTCAAAGGTTTTGATAATAGTTTCATTAGGCAATGTGCGCACTATTTTCACTTGCGACAATTTTGCCGATTGCTCCATTCCGCCCGACATCGCGAGCGCTTGATAGATTGTCAATCGCTCTTTGTAGATTGGGTAATAGCCACGTCCTGCTGCGCCAATCACGCAAAAAGTTGATGTTTTTAACGCCATTTTTACAACAACATCATTTGCAAAATTCCTCAAAGAGTCGGTCAAAGTTTTTTCCGCTTCCCTCAATGTTTTGCCAACCAAAGGAACGCGTGACACAAACGGAAAGTCGGCTGTGCCGTCCTCAAAAATTCTGTACGAAATTGTGTTATTTGTGTTTATTGTATTTGGAAAAATCGTTTTCAACGTCTCATCTTTTGAAATTACGCGTATAAGAAGTTCATCGTTTATCTGCAACATATAGTTTTCAAAAACACTTTTTTCATAATTGGGCAAAGATGAACGTTCTTGCAACAAATTGTTTGACTTCCGCGTGTAGCAGGACGAAAACGAAATTATTACAAGAAAAACAACAATATATTTTATAATTTTAGTCATTATTAGTTAGTCAATAGTTGTCATTTTAAACTTTAAATTAATCAATTTTATGGCTCTGTGGTTGTTGGTTTTGGCTTAGCATCATAAATTCTTTTTCCAACCACATATATAATCACTCCAAGAGATGCCGTTCCCAATGTTGCCGAAATTGCCGTTGTGATATGGTCAATTCCTGTATGTTTTGCAAAAGTATGCTGCACATAAAGCACATCGTTCGGCTGAATATAGTAAAATTCGGAATCAATAATTGACTTTGGACGCACATCAAAAGTTTTCACTATTGTGCCACTTTCAGTTTGGCGAACAAGTTTAATCTTACTTCTGTCAGAATATTGCGACAAATCTCCTGACATTGCCAACGCCTGAAAAACTGTCAGTTTTTCGGCAGGAATTTGCACTCTTTGCGACTTATTATCTGTAATTATAGAAAATGTGCGATTTGCAAGTTTCACATCGACCGAAAAATGTGTCAAAAAATCTCTTAACTGCATTTCCATTTCGTATTTGACTTCTCGTGTGCTTCTACCCAAAGCATAAACTTGACCAATATAAGGGTATTCAAAATAGCCGTCTTCTTCAATTAAGTAGAGAAATAGCCGAGAAACAGCATCATTTGCATTGCTAAAATCTCGATTTTGTCCATCGTTTAGCAGTTCCATTTCATCTTTTTTTACAGCATAAACTTTGATATACAAATAATCGCCTTTTTGCAATCTATATTCCTGAAAACCAACACTGTCGGTATAGTCTGGAATACCCATTCCGGATTTTTGAAAATAGTTTAGTTGCTTTGTTGTAACGCACGAAACTGCCGACAATAAAACCACTATAAAAAGCAATATTTTAGTTTTTTTTATCATTATTTATTTAACCAAATAAATTTTTACAACAAAAACCGTGCCTTACCTACCTGATTGCACAATATAATTCCTCAATTCATTATTGAAATCGTTACATTCGAGCAGTTTTTCGAGCGTGATGTGCATTCGATAACGCCAACTTTGGCGCGAATTTGATGGTACATTTATTCGCTCTTCGTTTGGATTTTTGCGCCTGAGTTCGTCAGAAATTCCTATCAAGTCCTGCCACTGAAAAATTGCCCACATTGCAGGTGAGTAGAGATGTTGCAAAACCACATCGCGCACAAGCCACCAGTCGCAGAAAAATGGCGCATCGCCCCAATGTCCAAGTTCATTGTTGTAGAACTTTTGCGTAACTGCTCGATTTTCTTCCCACCAACCTCGAATTGTGCTCATATCGTGTGTAGAGGGCGAAACCACTGACAAATACGGCGCATCGGCAGGGTGGAAAAAGAGTTTTTTCTCGTCTTTCGGCGCACGCTGAATTTCGAGCGAAAGAATGGAAAGTTCGTTCATTACCGAAGTAACACAATGCGTCATCATTCCCAAGTCCTCGCCGCAAATAAGCATATTTGTTGCCTGTTTTAGAGCGGAGAGTTTTTTCTTGCCGAGTTCATACCAAAAAGCATCTTGACGGCGATAAAAATAATCAACATAAAGTTCTTGAAAAACACGTTTTTGGTTGTCGTCAAGAGCGCGGAAAGTTGATAAAGTTTCCATTCCGTAACGCGGATAGTATTGTTTTCCGTCAGTATTTGGCACTTCAAAAAGCAGCACATTTGAAATTAAATCGAACAAGCCGCATTTTACACGTTCCGAAATTTTGCCGTTTTTAAAAAGTTTTTCAACCACTGTTTGCGAAGAAAATTCATCTTTAAGACGATACGCAAAACCATATTTTACATACAAACAATTATTTTTTACCCATTCCGCTTCCTCGCCGAAATTATCCCACAAAATATGGTCGGTGATATACGGGACACAAAATCTTTCATAGTCAAACCAAACGCCGCGACTCTCAAATTCATTGACATAGAGCGGAATTGAGGGATTAAGATGCCCCATAATTCCCTCCTGCTGCGAGAGCGGAATTTCCCAAATTCTGAAAAAGCCCAAAATATGGTCAATTCTGAACGCATCAAAATAGTTTCCCATTTGCTCAAAACGCTTTTTCCACCAGTCATAATTGGTGTTTTCGATATTTTCCCAATTATAAGTTGGCAACTCCCAATTTTGACCTTTTACGGCAAACATATCTGGCGGCGCACCTGCTGCCACGTCCATATTGAAAAGTTCGGGTGAAGTCCAAGTATCAACGCTGTTTGCATTCACGCCAATGGGAATGTCGCCTTTTAGAATCACACCGCAAGAGTGCGCATACTCAACCGCCTCCTTAAACTGCGTGTGCAAATTGTATTGAATATACCAACTAAGCGCAACAGCATTGAAATTTTCGTTGTTTTTGTCTAAAAATTTTGCAACTTTTTTCTTGTCATAAACCGCAAATTCGCCCCATTTTCTATAATTAAAAGTGCCGAATTTATCTCTCAGACAGCAATAAACCAAATATGGTTCAAGCCAATAGGCATTTTCTTTGTAGAATTTTTTGAAATCTTTATCTTCCAAAAATTTATCTTTTGCAACCAAAAACGCCTCTTTTGCATAAGATAATTTATAATTTATTACCGACAAAAAGTCCATCATCGGCAAAGCGTTTAGTTGATTGCGTTTTTCTTCAAAAATTTTCTGTAAGTTGTTGGTTTTAGGCAGTTTATCAAGTTTTTCCAAGTCCAAAAAGAGCGGATTTAACGCAAATGCCGAAATTGCGGCGTAAGGCAAAACGTCTGCTTCGGTGTGTGTGCCAATCGTATCATTTAGCGGCAAAACCTGTATCAGTTTCAAGCCGACTTTTTTTGCCCAGTCAGCCATAAGTTTCAAATCGGTGAAATCGCCCACACCAAAACTGCGCTCAGAACGTAGCGAAAAAACGGGAATGCTCACACCAGCACCGTGAAAAGTGTTGTTTGCTACGCGCACAAAGGCATCTGTAACCACAACGGCGGTTTTTAGGTCGGCTTTCGGTACAATTCTGTCTGCGCCGCCCTCAAAATATTTAAAACAGCGGTTTTCGGCATCAAAAATTCCGTATTTATAATGAATGTCGTCTTTTACGTCAGATAAATTTAGTGCAATTTTCCAGCAGGCATTTTCGGTGTTGCTCATCAATACGGGGTTTTCTACGCTCCAATTTCCAAGTCCTGTGCAATTTCCAACAATGCACAATGCCTCGTTTTTGTTTAATAGTGGTGCTTTTACGCTAAAAATGTGTGAAGCCCCTTCGCTCGCGCCGATTTGTAATCGGTGCGTATCGTTTTTAGGCACGGATTGCAAATCTGCGCCAGTGCGTAGCAACACATTTTGAAACGGCGCAGTCAAAAAATTATTCTCTATTGCCGAAATGCTGTTCCACGCATCAACTAAAACAATTTGTTTTTGTTTAATATTCAGATTTACAACCCTTTGAGCGTTCCATTCGTGAAAAATTTTACCTGTATTTTCCTCTTTAATAAAATATGAATATTGCAATTCTGTAATATTCTTGTCTTTAATATCAATCTCCAAAGACCAACTTTCTGGCTGCGAAAAGTTCATCGGCACGGCTTTTGCAGTATCGTCCGTGCCAAGTTCGACAGCGTTGCCTGTGATGTATATATTTTGTCCCCAATGGGTAAAATAGGAAATATTGAATGTAACTTTCATAATATGTTTATTTATATATTTTTTGCAAAGGTACAAAAAATTAAAATATTTTTTTGTTTATTAAAAAATAAAATTATAACTTTGCATTTTTAAAAATATTTATTAATTTAATTCTATTTTATTATGAAGAAAGGTTTATTTTTTATAGGTGTTTTGATGTTTGCCTGCTCGGCAAATGCACAACTTTTTACCGGTGGAAGCATCGGTGTTGGTTTTGGCAACAATAAGAACAATGACGGAGAAAAAATTTCTCAAAATTTTAATTTGGGACTTTCGCCGGAAGTTGGCTACTCTATTACTGACAAAATAGATGTTGGTATGGGTGTGGGATTTGGCTTCCAAAGAGAAAAACAGTATTATGATTATGGTTATCTCAGTGGAGAGATAAAATCTGATGTTTTTACTTGGAATGTTGCGCCTTTTATGCAGTATCATTTTTGGAAAGTGGGCAAATTTAGTTTTGTTGCCAGAAGTGTTATGCATTTTGGCGGCGAAATTGATAAATTCTTCGCTCCAAACAATGACAGAGAGAATAAGCATTATAGTTATGGCTTTTCGGTTTCGCCAGTAATTCATTACAATCTGAACGACCGTTTTACTTTGCTTACCGATTTAAGATTTCTCTCTTTGAATATCGGCGGTTCTTTTGTTAAAGACGGAGGCAGAGATTTTGGTTTTTCATTCGGCACAGATTCTGGCAATCTGCTGAATTTAAATCAATTAAAGATAGGATTTATTTATACGTTTTAAATAAATCTGTTTTAAGTTCAAAATTAAAAAGCGTATAAATTTTTAATTTATACGCTTTTTAGTATCATAATATTTTCAACTCTCTGGGTCATATCCAAAAGAAAAGTGCATATAATTCCCTGTAAAACTGCCTTTGATTTCATAGCCGTTTTCGTCAACTACATCTACATCTACTTTATATCGCCATTGTTTATTTACTTTCGTTATTGTTATTGTGCCTGAACGTAATGGCTTAGATATAGCACTGAAAGGCGAGCCATCATTAACTGGGTAATTATTACTAATGTACCAACCTTGTAAAATACCTTCTCCGATATGATAAACGCCTTCAAATACATTTTCATTCTCTGGTCTGATAACATATACCCCCACTGACAAAGCAGCCCAACCATCTCTATTGCTATAACCTGCGTCAACATACATAGTAGTTATTTTATAACCCTCTATCTGCACTACATCTGAAGCATCTTTTAATATTAAAGAACTGAATAACCCCAATGTGCTTTTTGTATGCCAATTCTCTTTTTTTACATTTCCGCTAAACTTTCCGTAATGCCGCTCGCCTTTGTTATCCGTTACATCAACAATAAATGTATAGTTGTCGCCCTGTTTTTCAACTGTTACACTTCCATCTGTTATTATATTGTCGCCCCATTTACAATCGCCTTTAAAAAATGTTTTATTTACGCCCTTAAATTCTACAAAAGGTTGTTCTACTACTACAAATTTATCATAATAATTATATACACCGCTCTCCAAATCAGGAGAAAAACTATATAGGTGAAATGTTGCAATCTCTTTGTTATTGAAAAAGAATTTTACAGGTACATTATAAGTTAAACCAACCTGTGAATATCCATAATTATAAATTATAACTTCGTCAAACATTTCGTCAAATTGTGGTTTGCAGGAGTAGAAACAGGCAAGTATTAGTATTATTAAATAGAATTTTGTTTTCATTTTAATGAAAAAATAAAAAGTACAGGCAAATCAAAATAATCTGCCTGTACTTTGGTTAATTAATAAGCAATGTAATAAAATGCACCTTGAAATGAGTGTCTTATAGTTTTAAAATCTACTGGTTGAGGGTCTGTTGTGCTTACCCTGTACCAAATTCTTGAACTATACCTCACATTACCAGTCGGGTTTTGAGTTAGTGACCAACGTTCCGTATCTATTAGCAAATCTTCTTTGTATGCAAGCCCTGCTACACCGCCAAACTGTACCAATACAGGTTTATTATTAGCAATCAATTCGGTTATTGCTCCGCTTGCAGGCGAGTTATCGTTGTGTACAAGCGGCACAATACTGGTATTTGGATATGCACCGCTACATTGGGTTAAGAGAAAGTCCTTTGCCAAACCAAGATAGTTAAAATAAGTAACCTGAGTGTTTATGTCAGTTATTTTGCAATAGTTATGAATGTCCCAAGTCCATTGTGGAGCAGGCGCTGTGCCGTGCCAACTCTTTATTGCACTCCAATTGCCAGAAATATTAAAAAGAGTATTTACGTCCTCGTGATAGCCCAAAAACTCCAGCATAGCGGGCGCAAGAGTACCCAAAGCGCCGTATTGATTAAGCGGAGCACCTGCGCTAACCCAGAAACTTGTAGGAACTAAATTTTCGTCATACTTTGTATAACCTGACCAATATGGTATATTTATGGGACCATTTCCCCAATTACCATTTGCCCATTCTAAACGCCATCTGTCGCCCCATTTAGTTATATGCGGCTCTTTCCAGCCATATTTCTCTTTGACCAAGGCAACCATTAAGTTAGCCCAATAGTTTAAGGACATATCAGGATAAGGAACAGAGTACCCACTTGGTATTGAGGGCGATTGCGAAGGCGAAATCGCCTCGTCTTTGGTGATTTCACCGCCCGTTTGGACGTGAAAAATTTCTACGCCGAAGTCCCTGTCGGCAGTCATCAACGCATAACCGCCATCAACAAAACGCACGATGTAAATCATCGGGTCAGACATTTCAATAATACCCAACTCCTGCAACTCCTCAAAATATTGGAGCTCAAACTCAAAGTCAGAGTACAAAAGCGGCTCAATGTCTGCAATCTGCTTTTTTGCAAACTCGCCGCCAGATTGTTTCAAGTCATCA
>Ga0209737_10001376_pt1 | contig 17568 bp, 16 predicted proteins | sample TergutCu122P3_FD_187284 | JGI IMG/M metagenome (GOLD analysis project Ga0209737, IMG submission 187284) | Cubitermes ugandensis P3 segment gut microbial communities from Kakamega Forest, Kenya - Cu122 P3 (SPAdes) (version 2) | ecosystem: Host-associated > Arthropoda: Insects > Digestive system...
ATTTTGATATGGAACAGCAACATTGTCTTTATAAAAAGCATTGTTCTTGCTTTTTATGGCGTGAAGAATTGAACGGTGTGCAACAATAAAATGCGTACTAACACCTTCCTTTGAAAAATCAAAAGAATTGTTCCCAAACTCATCCGCAAATGCGATTACTTTTTTTACTGCCATAATATTTCAACTAAAATTTTCTACAAGTATCTTATCCATTTCATCAACAAATTGTCGTTTTTTGCTTCTGTGATACAAATTTTCTATTTCTCTCTTGCTACTACTTGGCAATTTTCTTAAATCCAACATTTTACCTTTATTCAAATCGTTTGGCTCAAATTTTTGCAATCCATTTCCATACTCTCGGCTGTTGTCCTCAAAAATTTGTCGGGCAGTATTGGTAAGAAGATATGCAAACAACAAATCAATGCTTACATCTGAAAATAAATCTGTCTGCGGATAAACACAATGAAAAGTTGTTAAATTTGAAACTTCCGCCTCATTGCGAACAAAGCGTAAACCTGTACGATTAAAAACAGAAACCCAAATGGGTGCAGGCGGTCGTTTTTCTAACGAATACCAAGGATTGCGACTTGCGGTCAAAAATTTTTTGTTGATTTCCTCCTGCTCGCCTTTAATTAAGTATTTAGAAATGCTTTCGCATTTTGCATTTATTGCATTTATTAAAAAAATGTTTTTGTCTCTGTTTTTTAGTTCTTCAAAGTCGGATTTAGTGAAGAAATTACCCTGTACATCTGCCGAATGGCACACGCAAGGCAATAAAAATTGCTCGTCAATTTTATATTTTTTTGCTTTCGATAAATTAAAAGTAAAATAATCATTCGCACCTGTGGCAATTCCTCTTACAACTTTTGCATAAGTTGAAAATGGAACGAGATTTTTAAATTTATGTCCATTTTGCTGTTGATAATAGGCTTTCCACTTGATTTCGGGGTTGAGTTCTGCAAAAGAATATATTTTGGAATTTTCAGAAATGTTGGGATAATCCACAATCAATTTTTCAATAATGTTTAATTCATTTATTGACTGAATATTTGTGAATTGTACTTTGTCAGTTTTGCTGTCATTCGCACAAAGAATTATAGAAGCAGTTGTAAGAGCGTCATCAAAAACATTTTCTTCAAAATCAATGACAATGATATGGCGCAATGTGCCTGTTTTAAGCAAATGTGTTTTTATCAATTTGCCGTAATCCGAGTTCAAAAACTCCGAAGGAATGATATAGGCACATCGCCCATTGGGTTTTAGTTGGTGTACAGATTTCAACAAGAACAGTGTATAAAGATTGGTAAATCCGTTAAGTTTGCACTTTAATTTTGTTTCGATTTCTTTTAGAATGTTCTTATTGTCGTAGTCGTGAAACTTGAAATATGGCGGATTGCAAATAATTCCGTCATATTTGTTGTGCCAATCGTTGAACATATAGTCTTCCAATTGAAGATTTAACTTTTCTGTTCCCAAAAATTCTTTTTTTGCTTTCTCAAAAATCAAACTGTCAATTTCAAAGCCTTTAATTTGTATGTCATTTTTCTCTGACAACAAGGTTTTTGAAAAAACACCCAATCCAAAAGCGGGTTCTAAAACTGTTTGCAAATTTTCATTTCCAAGCAACCATTTTGACATCAATTCAGCAATAGAGTATGGCGTAAAAAATTGTGCGAATTTTTTACGGTGTTCCAAAGGAACTTGTTTGGAATACTCAACCTCTATTGACCTTTGATTGTTCATTTTAAAAATCTCCGTTTTTAATTTCTAAAATCTTGGTCAGATTATCAATATCAAGATACGCCGTTCCGCCTTTGAAAGTAACATAAAACAGCAATCGCCCTCTATCCATTTCTTTACGAACGCTTTCGTGGTTAGGCTCATCAACTTTCGAGGCAATTTCTATTCCCTCCTTTGATTTTATTTTGATTGTTGTTTTATTTTGATTTTTAGTGTCTGATTCCACAGAAAAAATCACGCCATCATTGTCTGTATTTGAGATAATTTGTAAAATTTGCTCAAATGAAATTCCGTAAACTTTGTCGAAAAATACTTGAAAATAGAAATGAGGAACATTAAAGGTTTCAATCCATTTGTAAACCACTTTTATATCTTCAACCTTTGGCGTAATAGAAAGATAATCACGTTTTTGAATTTCTTTGATTGCTGATTTTAATTGTTTGAAAAGGTCGTTTAATTGAATTAATCTCTCGCTTGAACGCCAACCCGGAACTTTAAAATCGGTAACATTCAGCGTTTTGGCTGTTATGTTATTCAATAAATCAATATAATTTTCTCGTGAGGGGTGCGATAAAACATCTTGAAACTCTGCAAGAATTTTATCTTTCGTTTCCAATGCAATTTCAGTAAATTTTTCGGTTTTGATTTGCATTGCTTCTTCGTAGCGGTCAATCAAAAATGCACTTGACCGCACTTCAATTCCCGCAACTGCTTTTTTTACATATTCTGTTATTTCGTCGTGTGGAATATGGCTAACATCAAAACCAAAATTTATGTCAAAATCCGTTTTTTTGAAAATCAACAAGTCGGGGCGTTTTCCAATGGTGTCTAATTCATTTTGAAATTCTTGATAAAAAGAATCAAAACCATCTTCGCCTGCAACTAAATTATCGGACTTTCCATATTTTACGGCAATAAAGTTTTTGGAAGTTTCATTGATTGCACGAAAAACAAGATTTTCCGCCCAATCGCCTTGCTCTTTGTTTGTTATAAAGTTTGACGAGGCTTGTGTTGGTGTGCGGGCGAGGTCTCTTGGTTGAGAAAAATCAACCAACTCTGCAGGTATTCCTTTTGTTAATTCTCTAATTTTCTGAAAGTAAGTCATAAATCAACTATTTTTTTCTTAAAGTGCAAAATTACAATTTTCTTGATTAAATACTTCCAAATTCTCAAATATTTTTCAACAAAATTCAGTTCAATGTTTCTTGCTTTGGGTGGTGGGCGGGCAAAGCCAAATATGGCGAAGCCATTTTTGGCGTGGGGTTAGTTTTGCGGTGTGAGCAGAGCGAACACGGCAAAACTAACTTGGCAAATTGTTCAATTTTTCAGATTTCTGTAATTTTGTCGAAAGTTGCTATAAATCCCTCTTGCCCAACGCACTGTCCCAAAATGGCATATAACGTGTCGGCGGCTTGGCGCAGTGGCGGGCTACACACACTTGCCACGAGCCACGTAACTTGCTGTTTTGTAGCACTATCCAACGGGGTACACCCGCCATTGCGCCAAACCGCTCGTTAAATGCAGTGGCTGCCCTCCGACATACTTTCCAACAACGGTAAATGAGCAATTTTTGCCGTTCATTTTTCGGCAGGGTGATTCGGTTTCTAAATTCATAATACTTAAATTTTTGTCGAAAATCGAGTCAACTTATTTCAGGACGACGCAGCTTTCTGGGTGGCGGCTAACGTAGCAGCGGCTTGGCGCAGTGGCGGGCTACCTGCCCTTGCCACGAACCACGTAACTTGCTGTTTGGTAGTACTTTCCAACGAGCCACACCCGCCATTGCGCCAAACCGCTCGTTGTAGGCAGGTTTTTTACGCGTCTGTCTCACATTACACTATTGCTGGAAATTCTGTCAAATTGCAAATTCTTTTCATCACAAATCATCCTTCTTCTGTAATTCCGATAATTTTTCAACAAATAGAGAAAAATTCCCGCCATTTCGGTTTCCCTTCCCACTAAAGTCACTCCTCCACTCACAGTTTGGTTCCGGTTTTTTCTCAAAATTTCCAAACAAGCCCGATTTCCTTTGCCGTAGCGTGTGTGAGCCAAAAGCAAGCGAATGGCAGCAGCCATTGGCTTGCTGAGCGTTGGGCAATATGGTGTTTGTGGGTTGGCTAAGTGCGTAGAAAACACGATATTGCCCATTGGAAAAGCGACCGCCACAGCCCTTTCTATCTCTTTTTTGTCAAATCTTCTGTCTTTATCATTCATTGCTACTACTCTTCAAATTCAATTTTTTTGGTCTTCTCCCATACTTATTTTTGGGTATTTCAGAAGCAATCGCATCTTTCATCTCAAAAATCGCCACATTAGACTTTTCGTTGTATTTTGCCACAATTCTATAGCGTAGCATTTTATCCCATTCAACTACTTCCCAAATCTCATAAATCAAGGTAACACTGCCAATAAATAATGAGCCGCATTTTGCATACATTCGCCCTATTACCGGAAATCCATCAGGGTCATTAATGTCAGTTGGCTCAATAATTAATGTGCGTTTCGTAGCATTCCACCGAAGAAGTATGCCGGCTGGTTTTCCAATAAGCCGAAATACCGCATTAGATACGAAAATTTTTCCCGCCTGCCACAGAATCCCCTCCGGAACTGCCTTCAAACACGGAATACCATCCACGTTTCCGTTTCTGTTTTTCATTATTTTAAGTGCAACCTCGTAAGCAAGTTGCGGCACAATTGGCTCGTGATGTTCCATAACGTAATATTGTGGTTTTTCTCCTTCGTTTTTTTTGGCTTTGTGGGTTTTATAATTTGGGGTAACGGTTTTTCTTGCTCTTAAATCGCCGATATATTTTTCGTTGGAAAGCAACCCTTTAACGCTGCCGGCTGTCCAATTTGAGTTTCCAAGCCGACTTTTTATGCCAAAGCTGTTCAGAGTTTCTGCAATTTGAGAGAATGAATAACCGGCAATGGTCATAGCATAACACAATCGTACAATTTTCGCTTCTTCTTCATTAATAATCAAAGGCTTATCCCTGCCCTTTTCTTTTGTGAATCCATAAATCTGAGGCACATAAAATTTCCCTTGTGCATACAGATTATCAACCGCCCAAGTAACTGCTTCACTTTTTAGGCGCGATTCTTCTTGAGCGCAAAGCCCAAGCACCATCATAAGTATTTCGCCCGATGCTCCAAATGTAGATAATTTGTCTGCTTCAAAATAAATCTCTACCGGCGGACTGAGCGAATTTAACATATTTACATAATGCAACAAGTCGCCGAGGTTTCTCGCAAACCGTGAGATACTTTTCGTAAGAATCAGGTCAATTTTTCCGGTTTTACAATCTTCCATCATTTTCAAAAAACCTTTTCTTTTCTCCACGCTCGTGGCGGAAATTCCCTCATCTTCGTAAATTTCAACAAACTCATATTCAGGATTATTTTTGATTAGATTTTCAAAATACTCTCTCTGCAAAACGAGCGACCCTTCCTGCTGTGTCGAATCGGTTGAAACCCGCACATACGCGGCGACTTTGGTTTTGCCCTCGCCTCTCGCAATCCGCAATTTTTCAACCGGCGCAGCCGGATAAATCGTTACATTACCTCTTTGTTCTGGTGTGCCGAATGCGGGTTTGTTCATTGCATTTTTTGTTGTTTGTCAATTATTTAACTTTTTTGACAACTTGATTACTCCACAACAAAAGTATATGTGCCAGTGGTACCGCTTTTTTGTGTAACTTTAATTAAGTACGTTCTTCCCAAAGTTGTACCTTTGTTTATTAGGGCATTATACCCTTCGCCGCTATTATCGTCATAGGCTCCATCATTCCAAGTAGAAGTGTTATCTCCAGCATAAACTTCCATGTATGTATCCACCACATTACCAGTGGTCTTAAAAGTTACTGGGTCGCCTGTTCCTTGGTACATGAACCAATGTTCACCAGCATTTATGATGTTATGTAAAAATGAATACCCTTTCGTTACTTCCTTAGCATTATATCTTGAACTACCGTCACCATTACCATGACGCAAATTAAATGTGTATGTACCACTATTGCCGGTAATAAGTATAAAATACGTAGTTCCAGAAACAGTAATAAAGTTGACATGTTTTTTCCAATTATATGAAACATAAGTATTTTCTTCAAAATAAATACTTAAATTTGTATTAACTACATTTCCCTCGGTTTCAAAAAATACTCGCTTACCATCGCCTACGAGCTTAAACCAATGTTGCCCATAACCCATAACATGGGAAGACGAATTCCCTACCGCTACAGTAATGGGATTGGTTCTAATGTTGAAGAAAGGAGCCGTAACAACAAAAGTGTATGTACCGTTTGTACTGCTTCGTGGTGTAATTTTGATATAGTACATTGTTCCCGAAGTTGTGCCTTTGCTTACCAAGGCATTATACCCTTCACCGCTATTATCATCATAGGCTCCATCATTCCAAGTAGAAGTGTTATCTCCTGCATAAACTTCCATATATGTGTCCACTGCATTCCCTCTAGTTTCAAAAATTACAGGCTCTCCTGTACCGACGAACTTAAACCAGTGTTCGCCACTTGATTGGATGGTATAAGAGGACGAAAAACCAACTGTAACGAGTATTGCGCCATCTCGGCTATTGCCGTTTCCTACAAAACTACCATTTGGGTCATCATCTTTGTAACAACCCAAAAACATTACTACTACTGCGAGGCAGGCTGCTATCGCTGCCACATTCCTCAAATTAAAAATTCTTTTTGTCATTTTTTTTAAATTTTTGTTTATAAGTGAAATATGTGTCGATTATCTTAATTTCAAATCTTTCCAATTTGCCAAACCAGCGGCTGATATTACCGTTGGAGTTTGCGATTTGCGGTTCACTACAACAGATTGTTGTTTCACTTGGATTGTAATGTAATTTTCCAACTCACCCAATGTTGCTTCGCCTTTAGTCTCTTGTAATTTTTTAAGTAGGAAGTAAGTAAATAAACCATGTCCTTTTTCCCTGTAGGGATGGGCGGTTTCGTTGCCCTGTGCGGCAGAAAAAACAACCACATTTCCGGTAGGAACACCTTGCTCCGCCCTAATCGCTACGCCACGCGCCGAAGCCAGCATTTCGCCACTTCGCTGTGCACCGCTGAAACAAGCATCCATAAAAACGATAACGCTACGAACCGGCAAACTGCCTAACTTTTGATACAAATTATCCAATTTATAACCGGTTCTTGGGTCAGAACCGCAGCCATCCACAGGCAACAAATAGGAAGTTTTTGCCTTTTCATCGGGAATGCCGTGGCCGCCATAGTAAAAGATAATCTTTGCTTCCTCTTTGTATGCGTTGGCAATGTCGTTAAGCCAGTTTATCTCTCTACGAATATCGTTGAGAGTGGCATCTGCCATATAGTGTACGTTTTTTTCGGGTAATCCCAATGTTTGGATACAGTATTTGCGAAACGTCTCGCCATCGTTTTTAGCAAATTCTACTTTCGATTCACTCCGATAGTTTTCATTGGCAATAATAACAGCAAAGGTTTTATCATTTTTTGCACCAGTAACAGGGATGTCAATGTCAACATCCGATTTCCCTACATTAAGATTTACTGTAGAAATATTTTGACTGCCTTTTTGAAAGTTTAAATTACCGTAGGAATCTATATCTATGGGCGCAAAGTTGTAGGCGATATTCACTTCTGTATAATTGAGAGAGGCATCCTTGCTATATTTGTAGGTTTTACCGTTGTCCAATTTAAAACTCATCTCGGCAAGGGCAAGAATATCGTTTTCTATGAAATATTTAGGTGTTTTTGTAGTGTGGTTCCATTTGTTTTTAAAATCAAGCGCCTCGTTTTTAGGTACCGGAACAATCATATCGCCAAAAATGCTTTTTATCAAAAAAGTATGATTGTCGGCATCGTAATCCCCTAATGTCATTTCTAAATTTACATTTCTCGATTTATCTACAATGTATTTTTCTTCTGCTTCTTTTTTGAAAATATTAATTTTTTCATTGCGACTTGTTTCATTAACACGTTGCTGCCATTCAGCAGTAGATTCAAACTCTCCCTTCTTTTGCCATTCATTAATTTTTTGTTCTACGTAAGTTTTGGCAAAATAACTGAAAGTGGGCTTTTTTGCTTCTAATTCACGCGCCATTCTTGCTCTTTCTGCAATTTCACGTGCCTCATTTTCTGTTGCTTCCAACACGCGCTTTTCTGCTTCTCTTATTTGAGCATAAATAGCTCTATAATCCCCGTTTTCTATTTTTGCAGCAATCTTTTTCTCAGCCTTACTCCTATTCTTCCCATAATAGAAATAACCGGCAATGTCAATAAAGCCATCATCCCCTCCATATTTTACTCGTGACAAGCCATTGTTAAAATTTTCTGCATATTCATAACGACAGGGAATTACTTCTTTTCCGCTTTTATCAATAAAACCATATTTATTATTAACCACTACCACAGCCAAACCTTCGGAAAAACTAAATTTTGAGTTTGAAAATTTCGCGGGAATAACTTCATTCCCTAATTTATTAATAAAGCCATATCTACTGTTAACCCTTATCATAGCCCAATCTTTAAAGTATTCAGAAAATCTATATATTTCGTCATACTTTAGCGGCACCACTTCTTTTCCGGTTTTATCTATAAAACCATACTTCAAAGTTGCAAGAACGGCACCGCTCGGTGTTGTGTTTTTCGCTACTTTTGCCAGCCCCTCAATGTGTTCAGAGAAATTCCATACCTTGTAATAAATGCAAGGTATTACCATCTCTCCGCTGTTTTTATCTTTAAAACCGTGTAAACTGTGTGAACATTGTGCAGGTATTAACTCCTGTCCATTAGAATACAAGGGTATTGCAATAAACGCTGCCAATAATATTATACATAATCTTGTTTTCATTTTCTATCTTTTTTTTGTGAAACGCTGTCTATTATCTATGGTGATTGTATTTTCGTTGTGTGAAAATGAATAAACGTTTGTATTTCCATTTTCCAATAAAAAAATGATTTTGTTCCCTAATATTGTATATGTTCCTTTTCTTATTCTTTCCGGTACATAACGGTCGTCTGATGAATAACCGGCATAATACGTTAATTTAAACGAGTTTCCAGAAAAGACAAGACTACCGGGTCCTACCCAACCTCCGTATTCTCCTTCATTTTCATCACAGCAAGTCCAACCCTGTTTGTTTTCCCAAGTGCCTGATAAATCTATTCCACCGGAAGCATCTCTCGTAGTGTTTTGTGTATTTACCGGTGTGGTTACATTCCTGTCAAATGTTTGAGACGAAGTTTCCTGTGCATCAATATTTTCAATACTAAAACCTTTCTGAAAGACCCCTTCAAAGTAATTCTTTATATCATTAACTACAATACGGTTAAAGTTTCCGTCTCTACCGGGTCGCCCATCGTATCCGGGTCTTCCATTATTGCCGTCTCTTCCATCCTTTCCATATTCTTTGTACACGGGCACTGTGATACCTAATGAATTTTTTTTCGTTCCAATTTTCTCTTTGTATCCATAACCGCCTTTGCCTCCTTCGCCGCCTTTGCCTCCACTACCGCCGGCGCCACCGGCAACATACGCATTTACTGAAATACTATTGTGAGGAACATATACTTTAATATTGCCGCCATCACCACCCGGGCCTCCATCGCCGCCACGACCGCCATCGCCGCCAGGGCTGCCATGATAACTACTTGCAGTGCCGTTAGCGCCGCTTTTTCCACGCTCTCCCGATGCGCCATCTTTCCCTCTTATGCCCGATGCATCAATGGTAATAGGCGCTTCCATTAGATATATTTGGTTTTTTGTTATATCTCTTACAATATATAATTCCTTATTTAACACATTTTTATACCTCGCAACGGCAAATTCTCTACTTTCTCCCCTACAAGTAATAGAATTGTCGAAGACATAATTTTGCCTCACTTGAAAAGGAAAATCATACCGATGAGTGCATTCTTTCGCTGTAATAGTAATGGTTCCTTCTATTTCAACCAACTTGCCATCTAAATACTCAAATGGGTTTCCTTTTGCAGCATTTTCAACGTAAAAAGTCAAACCGCTACTCTTCACATTCCTATTGTTGGATGAAACATTGAAGTTTTTTTCGGGAACACTTTTTCCATTGTTATTAAATACTTCTATTTTACAATTTTGCCCAACAGTTAAAGTCATTGGGTCAGGTATAATTCGTACAGTACTATGGTCAAGTCTATCTCTATCACATTTATACTGAACGAAAGCAGATTGAGCATTAATGTTCCCAATTGAACAAGCGCCAATTAAGGCGAAAAAATAAATAATTAATAGTTTTTTCATCATGTTTTAAATTTGTTATGTTATTGAATTTGAATTATTGTTACGGGTTTTATTCTTACTTCCATTTTTTCATCTCGTGTTCTACTATCATACAACCATTTTCTAAAATCTTTGAATGGAATCTCTCGTGGTAGTTCTTTTTCATCTTTTGCTCTGCTATCATTTGCTTTCGTAAATTCATTGGGCGAGAAAATGATGTAAAAATAATTGTTTTCTATTGATTCATTGCATCTCAACTCATATTCGTCAACTTCACTTCTTCCTATAGCCGGAACGTGTTCTTTGGAAAAGAATAGATAATCCTTACCTCCTTTTATTTGCACTTTTCCTGTTTTGTCATTCATATATGGCAAAAGACAATAACAGGTTTCTTTATTATCAAATAAATAAACCGATAAATAGCCATCTACAGGGGAGCGGAATGAAAGGAAAAAAGATTCACGGTCTATAAATATGTCCGTTTCAAGTTTAGCATCCGGTTTATTCAATATTTTAGACAAAAAATCAATTCTAACACTTGTAATTTCGCGTGCTTTTCCACAAACCTTTGCAGTTATTCTATCTAAATCGTTTTCAAATTTTCTTGAAACTATCGGCTCTTTTGTATCCTCTAACCATTCTCCTTTTACCTCAGTTCCACCAAGGGAAGAAAAAGAAATGTTTGATTTTTCGTTATCAGTTTGAACGTGAGATGTATTTACCTGCGAAACGATAGTGCCATACTTATTTGCTAATGCTTCAATTTTTGCACGTTCAATAGCTATTCTTTTTGCCTGTTCAAGTGTTACGTTTTCAGGAATTATATAGGTATATTCACCACAAATTTCTTCTATTTTTTGAGAAAAAATAAATTGAAAAGAAAAAATAAAATAACTTAAAATGAATAGTTTGTACATCTTTTTCATGATATTTTTTTATGTTTATATTTTCTTTGTTCTAACAATTTCCGCCTGTTCGTTTTTATATTTAGGTGGATTCATCCCAATAGTACTGCCGATATATGTTGGGTCGCATATTATGTATTTTTGTCCGTCTATGGTTAAATAATCTCCTGTAATAGGTATGTTGAAACGAACTGCTGCCGACATGTGGTCTGAAAATAGTATTAACGCAACATCTAAATCTAATAATTCTCGTACAAGATAGGAGAATAAAATGGCGCGGTCGTCGCAGTCATTGAAAGGATAATATAGGTTTTCTTCGCAGAAATTCCACTTTTCACGTCCAAATTGTATATCGTCCGTTTGATATTCAAATGCGTATTGCATAAAATTCAGCAAAATATCTACCGCTTCATATTCTGTTTTTCCTGCCAAAAGGGGGTTAAATTGATGAATGACGGAATTTCTGAATACATCGCTAACAATGGCATTAGTGTAAATATCAGCATCTACTTGTGGGTAATTTTTGTAATATTCTATTGCACTTTGCGAATATGTTAATCTTATTTTTTTATTTAATTTCTTAATCACCAATTCTTTATCAATAAGAACATTGCTAATACTTACCGGCTTGTAAACATTAAAATCTAAACCGGTAAGTTTTTCTGAGAAGTTGATTTTGTAGGTATAAACTGAAGATGGCTCTATTGTAGAAAATAAAAAGTAATACGGTTTACCTTGCAATTCCACAAAAGAAACTGTGTAAACTGTTTGCGGTGAATGTAATACCGCCTCTAATCTATTTACAGTGCGTATAATTTTGGCATCTAAAGAGAATTGATTGAGCAGAAAAACTAAAAGTATTGTGGCTTCGTTTTGAAAATTTTGTGTTTTATTTGCCCAAACCGCTATAGAATACTCGCGACAAAGAAGCACTAAACCATAAATATTTAAATCACATTGATTTTGAATTTTAGCAATTGCATCTATTACAGATTTATAATCGGTTTGGCTTAGAGAACGCCAAAATTCGGCTACGCTTTTTTCTTGCGTGTTCAATAATGATAAGTTTTCAAGGGAAATGTCATGGGGTATTTTATAAGTTCTATTCCATAAACGAATCTCTTTATGGTTAAAAAATATTGATGGTTCTTCAGGGAACTTAGGTTTAGGTTCCTCTTTCGGTTTATGAGGCTGATCCTCTTCCTCTTTTTTATATTTGGATTCCTCTTTTTGTGGTGGTACAACTTCTTTAACCGGAATTTCTACAGAGATTACCGGCTTACTTTTTAGCGTATCTGCAATAGGCGGTGTTTTAGGATTAGGCTTTACCGGTGCAGGAATTTTTTCAAAAACCTGAAACTCTTCCCATTGTTCTTCCAATGCTTGTACAAAAACTGAATTTATTGAATCACTAAATGATATAAATTGTTGTGTTATAGCTTTTTGAAATTCTTTAAAAACACTTTCTAAATTTTTATCTATTTGAGCATTTAACAAACAAGGCATTAAAATCGAAAGAAGAATAGGCAGCTGTTTTTTCATTTTTTTAAATTTATAATTTGAATAAAAAGCGAGATTATGCAAATAACATCTCGCTTTTTATTCAAAGTTAATTATTCTACGATTTCATCAGGAACAATCTTTTTGGAATTTTCCATCAATCTACTCATGCCCATCATCTTTTCTAACTGTGCCTTATTAATTTCCAAATCATTTTTCAATTCATCTAAAGCGGCTTGCCGGGCTATACTCATGGCTGCATTCATATCATAAACCATTGCCACTCTTAATTCTACATTATTGTTAGGTTTTGGTCTGTATATTTCAAGAACTTTAACCACCCGACCAATTTTTTGGGCTACAATGTTTTTTGAGTTTTCAACGGCTTTTGTAATAGAAGCAGCTTCTTTTTGCGAAATTTCCTGATTGGCAACAGCCATATCCACTAACGAAGCCACATTGGTTTGAATCATTCCTGCTATTCTAACTTTTGCCAAATTCTCTGCTTGCATTTGTGCAGATGAAACTGTGTTGGCTACTACTTGAGTAGTTGCTACAATGTAACGTGGATACCCGGAAGCGTCTTTTTCATATTGCTTCATCCAAGCATCTTCTAATTGTTTCTCAATGGGCAAACCCATAGTTTTCCATCCCTCTTTTTTTAATTTTTTAGATTCTTTTTGAGCATCCTTACCCGATTTTTTGTATAAATCGCTTTTGACCTCTTTTTGTTGTTTTTGTTGAGCTTTAAGCTCTTTTTGCTCTTGTTTCGCCGTTTGCGCATTCAAATTAAATGCAATGCTTACCATTAAGATAATTCCTAAAATTTTGGTTAACTTTTTCATGTGATTAAATTTTTAAGTTTGTGATTAATTATTAAATTGTTTTGTTTACTACTAAATAGATTCACTATGTACAAAATCTATCATTCTATTTCGTTTTTTTTATTCTACCATTAATTGTAATATTCCAAATTTAACATCCGTCGTACCGTCTTGAAAGGTGGCTTTCAATTCCCAAAAGATTTCCAAATGTTTGTAGTATTCCTCGTATTTTAATTGCAAACCGGATTGTAAAATTTCTTTATCTAACAAAATTTTACCGCTTTTGTCCTTTAAAACAACCTCCATTTTTTCAGCATTGGTATTATATTGAAAATCGAATGATTTACTTAAATTTTTGATTGCAATTATGTAGGGTGTTTTTGCCGGTTTTACCATTTCAAAATGATTCCCTACTATTTTTGCCGCCGTATTACGCTCTTGAATTTGCACTTGAACTTCTGTTTCTTCTTCAATTACATCAGGCTCTTTATTTTTTCGTGGCTCATTGCTTGCCAAATCTTTGTTGTCATTAATCCGATATTCAGGATATGGCAATTCATTTATGCTATCTTGATAAACCCTTTGTATCTCTTCGTTAATAATTTCATCTTGTGCTGTGAACTGTTTGTCGTTGTTGGTGAAATAAAAAGCGAAAAGAAAAACAATACCTGCAACCATTGCGGCGGCAAATGAAGTAATAATATAGAATCTTTTTTGAAATGTATTTTTTTTTGCTTTTGTATGCTGTTTTACAACATCCAAGCATTCTGTAAGGTCAATTTCTATCGGGTACTCTGTGTCTATTAGAATTGCAGAACGGATATTCATAAAATCCTCAAGGGTTTCATTATTTTCATTCAAATAAGCCAACACTTGTTCTGTTTCACGAGCATCTGTTTTACCGTCTAAAAACTTTGCCAATAAATGTTCTGATATGTCTATTGAGTTTTTATTCATTGTTCATATTCTTTTAAAAATATTCGTAGCACTTTAATAATTCTGTTTTTAATTGTGTAAAGATAATCAACCGTTACCTCAAACTGACGGGCGACTTCATCAACCGCTTTATCTTCAAGAAGCAGCAAATCAGCAATTTTGCGGTCGCGTTCACTTTTAATTTGCGCAATAGCTTTCATAATATCTTTTTTTAGCCATACATCGGATTGTTCCACCCACGCATCGGTTTGTAAATCCCATTTATCTGTAATAGTCACAACGCCCCTCGAATCTATCACAGATATTTTATAATTTTTGAAAAAACGATAAGATACTACTGAAATCCATGTTGTTAAACTATATTCAGATTGAAAAGTTTTTAGCCGTTTCCAATCATTGGCTTGTAAATGGAGAAAAAACTCTGTGATATATTCTTTTACATCAACTTGATACGGAAAAACTTTGCGCAAGTTGTGTGCCAATATACTTTTAAGTTTTTTATAAAAAAATAATACGATAGCATCGGGGTCATTCTTAATGAGATGCTCCACCCACTCTCTATCGGAAAATGTATCAAAATTTGTCATTACTTGTAAAAATTCATTCTAATTATTTGGTTTTTTGGTTAATGTAGCACAGTTTAATTTTTTAGAGTACCACATAAAATATTGAAGAAGATTTTTACTACTACAAATAAAAAAACGTGGTACTTTCTCCATTTATACGAAAGGCCTTCTACTGCCAAGTTCCCAAATAAGTAAAGTCCACGCTTCGCGTGAACGTTTACCACTTTACTTTTGGGAACTTTTGATTTTATTTTAAAAATCAAAAGCAAAATTGTAGAAGAATTTTTCGTATAAAGCTTAGTTTAAAACGTTTAATTTTTTAAGAAACAAAGAACGCTGATTTATAATGTAAGGTTAGAAAAGTAGAGAAGTACGAGTTTTTGCAATAGTTAGGTAGCATTAATAAATCGGGCGCAAAAATACTATAAATTGTTTATCAATGAATTTACGAAATTTCAAATTTTTTGAAAAAAAAAGAGATTACCCAATTTCTGCCAATGAGATGCGGTTTTGGAGGGCTGTGTGGGGGCGGCGGGCAGGTAAATTTTACACGCTCTCTAATGCAATCATCATATTTTTTCTGCGTTTGTACGTCGTTCGGAATTTTTCCAAAAGTTGCTCAACCAACAAATTGCCGTCTGCGAATGCTCTCATTCTTTTTAAAATCCGCGCTACTTCGTGGTAGGAATTATAATCAGTGTGCAATGCCTGTTTTTCAGCATAATCATGGTAATATTTCAATATTTCATTTTCAAAATAAGGCATAAGGTCTTTTTCGTATTCTTCCATTTCTCTGATACTGCCTTTTTTGCAATAGTTAAAAAGTCGTTGCCATAATTGATGCTCCTGCATTATTCGGGCAGAAAAATCATCAAAGTCGCGTTTTGTTTCGGCATTTGTGAGTAGTCGTTCCAATGTATCGTTCCAGTTCGCAGGAGGTGTATATTTCTTTAAAGTATCGTAAAAATCTTTTTTGTTGCTCCTCCATCCTGCATTCAAAACTAAATATTCTGCCATCTGTAATATTTTTTCTACATCGCCTTGCAATAGATAGATGTCGTATATGGCTTCTTGCCAGTTAAGGATAGTACCATAATAGTCTTTCTGTGTGGCAATTTCAATTCCCTGTACTGCTAAAAGCAGTGCCTCTCTGTATTTTTGAGCATTCTTTAATTCCTCAAATTTAATTCTACGAACTCCGTCAATGTGAATATATTTTTGAATAATGCTTTCTATATCAATATTTCGCGATAGCATAAAACGTATTTTTCTCTGCACAATCTCGCCTAAGTAATAAGAATTAGAATTTTCTATTTTTTTGTCAAAATCGGCAAGTACTTCGTTTGTGTCGCCTAACAGTTCACAACACAAATCATAAATACGCTCAATATAGTCGAGTCCATAATCGGAGTAAATAGATTCGTTAGTTTCTTCTTTACACCATTCGTAAATTTCTTTTTTTATTGAGATACTTACATTGGAATTGTTTACAATATCACACAAAATTTGTATTGCATCGCAGAATCTACCGCCTAATTTTCCACTCGAATCATCTACTTTTTCGTAATTTCTTGGAATAACCTCCGCTACCGACATGGCAATAGCCGCCGCATCAGCATATTTTTTATGTTCAACAAAAAAAATTGCATCATCTAATAGTTGGGCTAATTGCGAGGATGCTTGGTGTGCGGCTTGGTAAAAGTTGTAATCATATCGTTGTTTTCCACGATAATCATAAAAATCATAACAATTTTCTGCTTTTGCTCTATAATGACCTATATTACAAATGTTTTCTTCATTCGCAGGAAGTAATGCCTGTTTTATTTTATTGTAAAAATTAGTGTCTTTTTCCGCCAGCTCCGAAATAAAAGAATGAATTTCTTCTGTATCAGTATGTTTTAATAATTCTATTATTTCTTGTTTTATCATTTTTTAGATTTTGAGAGTTAGAATATCCGTTGCTCCCAAATTTGTGGATTTCTGGCAGTATGAAAAACCGCCATTACTTGAATTTCATTTTTACTGGCGATGTATTGATAATGAATTCCGTAGGGAAAGGTTTTTGTAAAATAAATCCGGTAATCATCGTAACGAATTGGAAAACCTTCAGGACTTTGGCAAATAATGTCAAATGCCATTTTCATTTCACTCAAGAAGCGTTTACCCAAACCTTTCTGTTGTTTCTCATACCATTTTGAAGCCTCAGAAAGGTCGGATTTTGCAAAACTGGAAATTATTTTTTTGGCATTCATACAGTTTCGAGTTCTTTTTCCAATTCACTCATAACCATATCGCAATCAAGCAAATATCCGGAATTATTTCTCATAATTGTATCTCTACGCCTTACTTCCTGCATTTGCCATTCAGGCACAATCGGTTCATCCGCCTGAATATAAATAGAAACAGCCTTTTCTTGATATGCTCGCCGAATGACATCTATTATGTCAGGCGTAATTTCCTGTGCCGATGTAAAATGAAATGATGTATTCATGGCTTTAACATTTTATTAATTTATATACCGGTTTCTGTTTTCTGCCCACCAACCACTATTTGCTTCTTTCGCGAGTAGGTCAATATCTTCCTGCGTTGCCACGCTACGCGCATTCGCTTCTCTCAACGACATTAAATCTATCATTTTCTGTATTCCCTCATAGTTCACATTAGCCGGCATCCGAATTATCACTTCTCTATCTGTTCTTTCTATCACCATATTTTTACGTTTTATAATTACGGCGCGAAAATAAGAATTTTTCACGAATAAATTTTCTTAACGGTCTGATTTTTTTCGGGGTATTTTTCTTAAAAAACTTGCCTACAACGTGGTGGCAGCTTCACGCAGGC
>Ga0209737_10001377_pt1 | contig 17544 bp, 20 predicted proteins | sample TergutCu122P3_FD_187284 | JGI IMG/M metagenome (GOLD analysis project Ga0209737, IMG submission 187284) | Cubitermes ugandensis P3 segment gut microbial communities from Kakamega Forest, Kenya - Cu122 P3 (SPAdes) (version 2) | ecosystem: Host-associated > Arthropoda: Insects > Digestive system...
CGCAAGGAGGGAGCTGCCGAAGGTAAAACCGATGACTGGGGTGAAGTCGTAACAAGGTAGCCGTATCGGAAGGTGCGGCTGGATCACCTCCTTTAAAGAGAACCGTATTAATATTTATTTTAAGAAACCTTTAGGTTTTTACTAAACCCAAATGTCATCCTGAGCTTTAGCGAAGGATCTCAATTTAGTAATAATATTAATACTATTTCCAGTCGATACAAGAATTTAATTCGGACTTTTTCCCTGTTAGTTATAAAACAATCAGAGCTATTGATTAACTTCAATAGCTCTTTTTGTGTTATCAAATTATACTCCCGGTGTTGCTGTTACGGGTTCTGAAGGTACCCCATATCCATATCCCTTTCCATAAGTATGGCTCATTATGAGTCTAAACGTGTATTCAGTTCCATTGGTAAGTCCCGTAAAAGTATAGCTTAGAGTTGTCGGTTCAAATTGAAATGTTGTTCGAGTTATTTCAGATTCCCCTATTAACATCTTCATTGCTGGATCCATATAAATTTCATATCCGGTAACTAGTAGTCCTTCAGGAGCTTTCCATGTTAGAGTGATCGTTCCGTCACCGGTTTTTATATCAGTAAATTCCGGTTTATATTTAATAGCGTTGCTACAATCCGCGGGCAATTTAACAGTTTGACCATCCAATATAATTTTCTGAGTTATTTCGAATACCAAAATCGAATCTGAGTCATAGACTGTAGTTTCAGTTATTTCTAAAAGAAAACATTCCGCATTGATTTTTAGAGAAATATCAACCTTAAAATCAGCATAAAATTCAAGAAAATCTTTATATAAGTTTAGTTGTGGGGGAATTGCATTCGGTTTTAATGTGTAAATGTGCACATCTCTTTTTTCCACTTTATCATATAGGTCCGGGTTCAAAAATTCATTGTAATATGATACTAAACTTAAAATATCCAGTTCTTCATCATAGTACCAACTGCCATTCGCTTCAAATTTAAAATAATGTCTATCTGCGTCAATATAATATCCGGCATAGGACTCTGGTGCGGATGATGTGACCTCTGCTTTTTCTCCATCAACTACTATTCCTGTTTCCCATTCAGCTGGTTCAGTTCTAGCCACATAATGATTATCATACCAAGCATATTTATTATCCGTCACAATTTTAAAGTTGTAGTCATCTAGAGTCGGAATGGTTTGCGCAGCGGATGCTGTTGGCGCAATGGAAGGACTTACCGCGTTGCTTTTTGTGTCTGAGCCAAAATAACCGTCTACAACTGCTCTGTAATCTTCAAGCGGTCTAATTTTTTTACCAATAACTAAACCGGGTATAACTATGGCTGCCGTGATTATAACAGCTAAAGCGGCTGCTGTTGATGCAATCCATGTAAAAGTTCTTAACCCTTTTTTTGGAGTAGCAACTTTTATTGGTTTATCAATTTTACCAGTATTAACTATTATATTTTCAGGTAAACCTTTGTAGTTATTAAAATCCGCATTTTTAATGTTACTTAAAACGTCTGGCGAATTTATCGCCAAAGCGTCTTTATTTAATTGTTTTTTAATTTCTTTACTTTTCATTTTTCTAAAACCTCCTTGTTTCAAATTCGTCGGTAGTTGTGTAAACAAATTTTTCTACGCGATTTTCTGTTTTCATATAATCTTTTAGTTTTTTTATCGCCTTATTATAAATCCATTGGACTGTTCCTATTGGCTTATCCACAATTTCGGCAATTTCGCGGTGCTTAAAATCTTGTACAGCATGCAGCATTACAATTTCCCGCTCATCCTTATCCAAAATTTTTAACGCCTTTTTCAATAATAGGCTGTCCGTCCATTGTTCGTCGCTGAAATTATCGGATTCATCTTTAAAAGTATCAAGGTAAATGTTACGCTTTGAATTTGTGTATTGCCTTAAAGATAAATTCCTTGCAATTTTTGCTATCCACGCCGTTGCGTTTGTGTCGTGCTTATATTGCTCTATATTTGCGACAACTCTTATAAACGTTTCCTGCATAATATCCTTTGCGGATTCGGGATTTCTTAAAATCGAATAGCATAACAGATAAATTAATTTGGATAAATTATGATATATATCATCCAATGCCGCGATATCCCCATTTTGCAGCCGCCGCATACTTTTGTTAATTGTTTCTTTATCCACCAAAGCCTCCTTAACTAAATCACCATGGTTTTTGTTTTAGTTACTTATATAATACATGAACAGTCATTTTTGTTGGTAAAATTTTAAATTTATTAAATTATTTAATAACGGCATATGTTAAGACTTAATTTGATGCTTATTCAGTATACCACTTTTGAGAATTTTTTGGAATAGTCAATTTAATTTTTTTGCGCTTATTTAATCAAAAAATCATTGAGTTTTCTCAGTAGCTCTTTTTGGTTGTTGTAAAAGACGTATTTTATGGTATAATTTGAGTATAACATGAACGAGATATTATATGAATAATTACAAAAAATTAATAAGAGATGAGCTATTAGAAAATGAAAAAATATTGGGGATATCGGAACCTTTAAAAACCCATTTTGTAGTTTTATTAATCGGCTTGCTATTTTTTCTTGTGGGAGCAGGCATAATAGTTGGCGCTGTGTTTACTGGTGAGATTTCTTCTATAATAATGATTTCATTTTTTGGCGTTGCGGCGATTTTTGCAAGTTCTATTCCGCTTAATAATTTTTTCAGAAGCATAATAAACAGTAGACGAAAACCTCTTATCGTAACCGACAAAAGAGTTTTTGCTTACGATAAAACATATAACGGCATATTTTTTAACGATATTAAAGCATGGGACATGAGAAATATTTCTATTTTGCTTAATGGCGGAGGAAATGAAAAATGTTTTATTATATATACTGCGTTTGAAAAAATTTATAAAGTTAAAAGTGTAAAAAATTACGATTCGTTGCATAAAATACTTTATGATATAATACCTAAAAAGTGTTTGACTCCGTTGCTCAGTGAACCGATGGGTGAAAAAAATAAAAAGACTTGACATAATAGTCGCTCAGGCAGACAATTATTTTTTTATTGTTAAAACTTGAGCCGAATCAAGATTTCCGATAATAATCTCTAATTAGGAGTGAAATGGATATATTTAAATTGGGTTCGTTATTAGATGAAGACGAAGCAATTATGTATAAGGTCAACCCACAAAAAGCGCTGCCTCAGTTGTTTCTTGGTATAGCTGTGTTAGCAAGTGTTGTGGTGTGGTTATTACCCGGTATTTTAACGAAATCAACTTTAATAATCATTATTCTCTCTTTTGCCGCCATACCGCAATTTCTAATAGGCATTAGAATTATGCGGAATTTTTTTAAAGCAGTTTTAGCCGGAAAAGCAAGTCAGTTTGTTTTAACAGATAAAAAAGTTTATATTTATAATAAAAAGTACAAGAGTTATGATTATATTTATTTAAAAGAAATAACATCGTGGGAATGCATTGGCCTCAAAGAGGTATCAGTTAAAGGCAGTTCTGCTTTTATTTTTTTTAAAAAGATAATTTTCAACACTTCTAACAAAACATTTCAAGCTTCTAATTTGTGCGGCTCTGATAAAGATAAGATTTATAGGATGCTTTATGACAGACTCCCTGGTATTTGTAAAACGCCTTTATTGCCAACGGTTTTTGAGAAAAAGGTTGATTAATTTATATAAAGTATTAATAAAATCTATTACTATAATTCCTAAAATCAATAATGCTATTAATGCAGACCATTTTGGCAGGGTAAATTTAAAGAGAGGATAAATTGTATAATAAAAAACCGAACCTAACGTCGCCCAAATAAATGAGAACAAAGGGCAAACCAAACCGTAAATATTATATTTTCGTTTTGAGTAATCCCAATATGTATATCCTAATTTTTTGATAAAAATAAAACCCGTTATGTATTCTAAACATGAGAGCAAAATAAAAAACAAAAAAAATCTGCCTAAAAACCCGGCATCAAACCCGCACACTAAATACATAATTACAGCGCCGAAACCGTACTGAGGCAAATACGGCCCTTTTAAAAACCCGACATTGTGCCAAGTTTTTTCAGAAATTAATCTTTTATAAAATAATTCCATAAAATAGCCGGCAATGCTGCCCATTATAAATACATATAAAAACACCATATTTAAAATATGGTGTTTTTGATATACTTTTATTCAAGCAAATAGTTTGTAAACAACTTTAGCTTATTTAATGTGAAAGAACAGTCGCGCCGCAGTCGGACAACAGTCGTAAGCAATTTGAAGGATTAGGTATAGCGTCAGACGGGCAACAGTTGTGAGGGCGGCGACTGGAATGTAGTTCACCTACATGACCGAGCCGACCGAGCAAGCGTAGCTCGTATCACGCCATACCTAATCCTTCAAATAAAATATGACATGCAGTTGTCATATATATGTGGTATAATGGAATTGGTGAGAAAATGCAGATAAACCGGCTTTTTGAAATTACCTATATTTTATTGAACAAGGGGACCGTAACCGCTAAAGAGTTAGCGGAGCGGTTTAATGTTTCCGCGCGCACAATATACCGCGACATTGATACATTAAGCCTTGCCGGCATTCCGGTTTATACGCAAATGGGAAAAAGCGGCGGTATCAGCTTACTGCCTGATTTTGTTTTGAATAAATCTATTTTATCAGAAAAGGAACAAAACGAAATTTTGTCCGCGTTGCAGAGCTTTTCCGTTATTAAGGCGGGGGAAACGGACAGGGTGCTGAAAAAGCTATCCGGCATTTTTAATAAGAACGCTGTGCCTTGGCTGGAGGTTGACTTTTCGGATTGGGGTTTTGAGTCCGGTAATGCATTTTTAAATTTCAAAACCGCTGTCTTAGAGCGCCGCGTCGCCGAGTTTGATTATTACAGCGCTAGTTGTGAAATGACGCATAGGCAAATAGAGCCCGTTTCTCTTTGGTTTAAATCAAAGTCGTGGTATGTTAAGGGCTTTTGTAAATTAAAAAAGGAAATGCGTTTATTTAAACTGTCAAGGGTGAGGAATCTTATTATAACGGACGAGCGGTTTTTGGAGCGTGATTATTCAGAAAACGTGGATTCCGAATTTTCAGGCCTTCAAAAACCGGATATAACGTTAAAACTTAAAATTGCGCCGGAAATGACTTTTCGGTTGTATGATGATTTTTGTGAGCAGCAGGTAGAAAAGCAACCGGACGGGTATTTTATAGTAACGGTCACATGGCCCGACGGAGAATGGCTCTATGGAATGATTTTATCGTACGGAGAATACATTGAGGTTTTAGAGCCGGAAAGTGTCAGGGAAATTATAAAAGAAAAGTCCCACAAGATTGCAAAAAAATATCCGTAATATGACACTCTGTTGTCAGGTTAACTTGCTATAATAGGTTTATTGATTTTTCAACGAATCAAAAAATCTGAAGGAGAGATTTAAAAATGAACATCGAAATAATTAACAAAGAATCGGAAATTGCGGCGGCAATTAATAAGAAAGCGGTTCGTTTTGACAACATGGGCAGTATTATGGGTGAGATATATCAAAAGTTATTTGGATATATAGCACAGAAAGGTAAGAAAATGGCCGGCGTACCGTATTGCAAATACACCAACGGCAGCGAGGACTATCAGCAATGGGATATTGAGTTGGGAGTGCCGGTTAATGAAGTTTTGCCTGAAAAAGGTGAGATTTATATGAGTAAAACTTGCAAAGGAAGAGCAGTTTGCGCAATTCACAAAGGGGCATACAAGGATATCGAAAAAACTTATGCTCCTATGATGGAATATCTTGCGGCCAACAATTTAAAATCGACAGGGGTTTATTATGACTATTATCTTAATAATCCATCCGACACACCCGAGAGTGAACTGTTGACAAAGGTAATATTTCCAATAAAATAGTTTAAGGAGTTTATGTCTTTATGGCAAGAAAACCGTGGAATGTACAGTTAAACGACAGTAAAGATTATCCGCTTGTAAAAACGATACCGCCCGAGGCGGCTTTAAGATTTGGCGGGGCGCGGCTACTTTTAGCGCCGCCGCTTTACTACGATGCGATTATGAAACAAGTGCCCAAAGGTAGGGTTTTGACTACTGACCGCATCAGGGCATACTTAGCTAAAAAACACAGCGCAGACAATACTTGTCCGCTCTGTACCGGAATATTTATAAATATTGCGGCTTTTGCGAGCGTCGAGAGAAAAGGCGTTAATGAGACGCCGTACTGGCGGATACTCAAATCCGGAGGGGAACTGAATGAAAAATTTCCCGGTGGGATAGACGGGCACAAAATGCTTTTAGAGATGGAGGGGCATACAATTATTCAAAAAGGTAAGCGGTATTTTGTAGAGGGCTTCGAGGATAAATTATTTGATATTGAAGAAATAGAAAGAAAATAGAATTTCGAAGAAATATTTATAAATATGACATACTGTTGGCGTATTTGATATGGTAGTATAAAATAGTTCAAAAGTGAACGAAAAGGAGAATTGAAAATGAAAAACCAAAAAACACCCAAAGAAGCTGTATTTTATTGTTCTTATAAACTTAAAAAAGGAGCGTCTGTGCCGGACTTTTTGCTCGCATCAGAAAAAGTGAATAACGGACATATTTCAAAGCAAAAAGGATATATTTCATGGCAACAGCTTGTCGATGGCGATACGTGGCTTGATTTTTGTACCTTTGAAACAATGGACGACGTTAAAACGTTTGAATCAAACAGTTCAAAAGAAATAAATCCTTTGGCTGAAAAGTTTTATTCTTTCATTGACCCAGAAAGCTGCAAAATGCAATTTTTTACTGTTGAAAGAAATTATAATAAAAAGTGAAAGTATTGAAAACGGAAATTGACAGCTTAACTGTAAAAAAATACGGAACGGACGCGGGAGCTAGTGTAGTCGGTATAGCCGCCTCTAAAGATTTTACTTTCGCGCCCGATGGATTTAAGCCTTCCGACTTATTGGAAGGCTGTCTTTCCGTAATTGTTTTAGGCGCTCCGTTTTCAAAAGAGGTTTTAAAGAGCACGGTTGAATATACTCAAAGCCGCAACGCAATGTTAACTAAAATGACCGAAATTGCAAAAGTCGTTGAAAAGCGAATAAAGGCCGACGGTTATAAAGCGAAAGCTATAAGCGGTTCGGGAGGTAAGACTATTGAAGGAAATCATTTCGGGCATATCTCTCTAAAGCATGCGGCGGAGCTAGCAGGTATCGGAATTATCGGCCGAAATTATTTAATTACTAACCAAAAGTATGGAAATCTTCTTTGGCTTAGCGCCGTTCTTACCGACGCGGACTTGATTCCCGATAAAAAAGCGCAGTACAGGATTTGCGATAACTGCAATAAATGCGTGCAAATATGCCCGTCTAAGGCATTAGATAATCCCTCTTCATTTGGAAAAAAAGGATGCGCCAAATTTTATAGAATAGAAAACAGAAAACTTCATATAAGATGTTTTTTATGCCGTACGGTGTGTCCTTACTGTTTTGGCATTAAAACGTGAAAAAATATTCATCGGCATAGACAGGCTACGTGTGTCAAATTGATTTGGTCACGTATTTCTGTATACGTTCCCGTCATCAATTTGCCACCTGTTGCCTGTCTATGCCGCGACTATTCTTTCACGAAGTTCCCAAAGGAGATTTTATTAAAAGTATGAATGAAAAATTCAGATGTTTTGGAGATACTCCGCTGTACAGGGATTATCACGACAACGAATGGGGGCGTCCCGTGCATGACGATTATAAGCTTTTCGAGATGCTGATTTTAGAAGGCGCGCAGGCGGGACTGTCGTGGATAACCGTGTTGAAAAAAAGAGAGGAGTACAGAAAAGTATTTGACGGCTTTAACCCTAATAAAGTTGCCCTTTACGACCAAAAAAAAGTCGAGGAATTATTGACTAACGAAGGGATAATACGTAACCGCTTAAAAATACAGGCGGCAATAATCAATGCCATACTTTTTTTGGATATCCAAAAAAAGTATGGCAGCTTTGATAAGTTTATTTGGGCTTATGTCGATAACAAGCCGATTCAAAATAATATTGAAAAAATTGAGGATTACAAGACGAGTACGCCCTTATCCGACAGGATAAGTAAAGACTTAAAGAAAATGGGGTTTAAGTTTGTCGGTACGACTATAATTTATTCGTTTATGCAAGCTGTGGGCATGGTTAATGACCATCTTACTAAATGCTTTGTTCATTCTGTCTTAAAGTGAAGGCATATGCATCGCCATATACGGTTCTTCTCTAAAAATATGCCACATGCGCATATTTTCTTAACGCTCATCATGCTTGTCAAGTCGGCTCGGTTGCGTATGAAAATACGCGCCGCATCCCGACATTGACAACTGTTACCTGTCTATGACGCGCCTCTGCCTTCACTTAAGTTATAAATCCTCTGAACATACGCATATAAAAATCAGACAACGAATTATATGTTGTCTGATTTTATGTTTTACTTAAATAATAAATAATTTTTAAGCTAAAATTTAAAAGGCGTAAAATCGAAGTTCAGACGGGCAACAGTTATCAATATCGGTGACAGGAGTGTACTTTAGGTACAACGACTTAGCCGATTTGATAAGCACGTCGAGCGTTAAAAAACATGTCTTGAATGACATGTTTTTAGCGAAAACGCCGTATCAACTCGATTTACGCCTTTTAACTAAATTTGGAATTTTCCTTGCCAAAACGCCGTTCCCACAAGGACGGCGTTTGCGCCTGCGGAAATTGCTCTTTCTGTGTCCTCATGATTTAAAATTCCGCTTGCGCTGATTATAAAGGCGTCTTTTGGCGCGAGGGGAATGAGTTTAAGTGTTAAGTCTACAGTGCCGCTGTCTTTTTCTAAAACGGTAATGTCTTTATTGTTAATTAGTATTATCTTGGCTCCGATGTTTTTGGCAAAACTCATTTCCTCTTTTGTATGCACTTCCACAACCGGCCTTAGGCCGATGTCTTTTGCTTTTTGATGCAATTTTTCTATGTTTTTTGAAACGGAACAAACCAACAAAATGCCTTTTGCTCCGCAATCTAAAGTTTGATATAGGTCATCCTCGTTTTCTATAAAATCTTTACGTAAAACCGGAAGCTTGACGGCTTTAGTAATTGAGCGAAGCAACTCCAAAGAACCGCCGAAATGTTGGCTTTTTGTAACGACGGACAAACCTAAAACTCCTTTTTTTTCAAGGTGCTTTGCAATTTCAACGGGATTTTTGCCGCAAAACAAGTCGCCGTGTTTTGGCGATACCGGTTTAAAATCGATAATAAGTTTAGAAACCATTTGACATTTCCTTTAACTCGTTTAATTTTTTAAGCGCTTTGCTGCTTTCTATAATCTCTTTTGCAAGTTTTACGCCCTCATTAAAGTTCTTGGCTTTGCCGCCTATAGTTAATGCTCCCGCCGCGTTCAGTACAATAGCGTCCTTATTTGCATCTTTAAGTTTACCTTCAAACACGCCTTTTATAACCGCGGCATTGTCCTTTGGCGTGCTGGATTTAATGTCCTCTAATTTACAGCGTTTTAAACCAAAATCCTCGGGTTGTATTTCAAAGGTTTCAACCTTACCGTTTTTTAAATGATTGACGCGCGTTTTACCAAGTAGAGAAATTTCGTCAAGGCCGTCCAAACCATGAACAAACATGGCGTTGGTGTATCCTAATTCTTTTGCCACATATGTAACAGTATCTAAAATGTCTAATTTGTAAACGCCTAGCAGATGCCTTTGCGCAAATGCGGGATTAATAAGCGGGCCTATAATACTGTAAAATATCGTCTTTATTCCTAAGTCAGCTTCCGCCGGCAGCACCTTGCACATAACGGGGTGGAAGAGCGGTGCGTATAAAAACGCGATGCCTATTTTCTCCATCATTTGCTCGGCTTGCGCGGGAGTTAAATTAATATTGACGCCCAAGGCTTCTAAAACATCCGCGCTGCCCGATAAACTTGCAAGCGAGCGGCTGCCGTGTTTTGCAACCGTTATGCCGCTTGCCGCCGTGACAATGGCGGTTGCGGTTGAGATGTTAAAAGTCGAAAGCCCTCCGCCCGTTCCGCATAAATCCATTAATTCGCCCTTTACTTTGGGCTTTAGCGGCACGCAATTGTCGCGCATCGCTTTTGCTATGTAGGCGATTTCGGCTTTTGTCGCGCCTTTCATTAAAAGCGCCACCTGAAAGCCCGCTATTTGAACATCAGAAACTTCGTTTTTATTTATAGCGGAAATCAGTTTGCTTACTTCTTCCTGCGTCAATTCCTGACGAGTTGTAATTTTTGCTAATATTTGTTTATACATATTATTTAATATTCTCCTTTTTTAAATTTGCATTTTTGATTTAAATGTTTAAATTTACATATTCTGATTCAATGAGGATTAGGCGCGGCGCAGACGGTCAACAGTTGTGAGGCCGGGAGGGAGTTTAGTTAACCTAAATGACCGAACCGACCGAACAAGCGTAGACCGTATCCGCCGATGCATAATTCTCATGTTATTTCTTTTAAGAATTTTTTGATATATGGTGCGCTTTTTGCGCCGTGTTCCTGTATTATTTTTACAAACGCGCTGCCGACTATTATTCCGTCGGCAATTTTACGCATATTGTCCGCCTGTTCTTTATTGGATATTCCAAAGCCTATATAAACGGGCACTTTAGTTACTTTTTTTATTTCTTTAACTATATTCGCTAAATCGGCGTTAAATTCCGTTCTTACTCCGGTAACGCCCATTGAAGAAACCAGATAAATAAAACCGGTTGCGTTTTTTGCCAGCATTTTAATACGCTCGTTTGATGTCGGCGCGATTAACGTTATTAAATGCACGTTGTATTTTTTGGCGTATTCTAAAACCTCGCTTCTTTCCTCAAACGGCAGGTCGGGAATTATTACGCCGTATATTTTACATTGGGCGCAGTTTTTAAAAAACTTTTCGCGGCCGTAAACAAAAACCGGATTAATATAAGTTAAAATAGCGAGTTTATCGGAACTTACGGTTTTTAGCATTTTGAACACTTTATCGGTAGTCGTTCCGTTTTCTAAAGCGCGCATGTTGGCGGCCTGAATAACTTCGCCTTCGGCGATTGGGTCGGAAAAGGGCAGGCCGATTTCGATTATGTCGCTGTGCTCCGATAAGGCCCCGATAAATTCTTTTGTTTTTTCTAAAGACGGGTCGCCCGCCGTAATAAAGCTTACAAACTTACTCATATAAAACTTCTCCTTTATACCGCGCTATAGCGGCTACATCCTTGTCTCCGCGTCCCGAAAGATTTACAATAATAGGGCCGCTGTAATCTTTTGCAACTTTCATAGCGTATGCTATCGCATGGGCGGATTCTATAGCGGGAATAATGCCTTCCGTCTTAGAGAGGTATTCAAAGGCTCCTAAAGCCTCTTCGTCGGTAACGGCTTGATATTTCGCACGGTTAATCGAATTCAGATACGCATGTTCGGGGCCTATACCCGGGTAGTCAAGTCCTGCTGAAATGGAATAAACGGGGGCTATCTGCCCGTCTTTGTTTTGGCAGAATAAAGATTTCATTCCGTGAAAAATTCCCGTACTTCCTTTTGCTACTGTTGCGGCGTGCTGTTCGGTTTCAAGACCAAGCCCCGCCGCCTCGCAGCCGATAAGCTCGACATCTTTATCTTTTATAAAATGATAAAACATGCCGATTGCGTTGCTTCCGCCGCCAATGCAGGCTATGACAGCTTTAGGAAGGCAGCCTTCAGCCGCTAATATTTGCTCGCGCGCTTCTTTACTTATTACGCTTTGAAAATCCCGGACCATTGTGGGGAACGGATGCGGCCCCATAACCGAACCTAAAACATAATGTGTGTCGGCAACGCGCCGTGTCCATTCGCGCATAGTTTCGTTAACGGCGTCTTTAAGCGTTTGTGTGCCGGATTCCACGCTGTGAACAGAAGCGCCGAGGAGCCTCATGCGATACACATTTAAAGCCTGCCTTTTCATATCCTCTTTACCCATAAAAATGTCGCACGCTAAGTTAAAGAGCGCGGCCACCGTGGCTGTTGCCACGCCGTGCTGTCCCGCGCCGGTTTCCGCTATCAAGCGTGTTTTTCCAATTTTTTTAGCCAAAAGTGCCTGGCCTAAAACGTTGTTAATTTTATGCGAGCCCGTATGGTTTAAATCTTCGCGCTTTAGATAAATTTTCGCGCCGTTTAAATCTTTTGTCATGTTTTTTGCAAAATATAACAGGGAAGGACGACCGGCGTATTTATTTAAAAGCTCGGTTAACTCAATATTGAAACTTTCATCTTTTTTGTAAAATTCGTAGGCTTTCTCAAGTTCCAAAACCGCGTTCATCAAAGTTTCCGGAACATATGTTCCGCCGAACTCACCGAATCTTGCATTCATAGCTTACCTCCAAAATTTTTTCTAATGACTTTTTCCCGTTTTCCTCAACGCCTGAAGAAATATCGATGCAATAGGGATTATATTTTATAGCCTCTTTAATGTTAGATATGTCAATTCCGCCGGCTAAAAAAAAAGGTTTTTGACTGTAATCTTTTATGAGCCGCCAATTAAACATGCCGCCGGTCGAGCCGGGTATGCCTTTTTTAAATTTGTCAAATAGCACAAAATCGCAGTTTGTAGGCAGTATATCATCCTTGGTTCGTATTTTGAAAGCTTTTATAGTTTTACATGGCATTTTATATTCCGCGCTGCCGTGAAACTGCACTAAGTCTATAATACCCTCATCCACAATGCTCTTTATAAATTCAAAAGGTTCGTCTATAAAAACGCCCACCGATTGTATGTCCGGCCTTAACGCCTTTTTAAGCGTTCTTGCCGTTTCCACGCTGATTTTTTGACGCGCCGGGGTGAATACAAAACCGGCGTAATCAACATTCGCTTGGTTTACGCAATCTATATCGTGAAGGGTTTTAAGTCCGCAAATTTTAAGTTTCATAGCTAAAATATTCTCCTTTTGAGTAACAAACTCACGAAAGAACAGACGCGGCGCAGGCGGGCAACAGTTGGCTTGCCGACGAAGCGGAATGTAGTTAACCTACATGACCGAGGAGGCAAGACAAACATGATGAGCGTTAAGAAAATATGCCTTGAATGGCATATTTTTAGCGAAGAACCGCATCCGCCGATGTATGTTCTTTTGAGCAACAAAAAAGCGTATCACATTTTGATGACACGCTTTTAATATACTTTATGTCTTTAACAAAAAATTATTAAATGCCAAAAAGACGCGTTTCAACAAAATGTTTTAAAACACGCCATTGCCAAGTATTAATATTTCTATTAAATGATTTCATATGTATACAAAATACCACAGCAATTTAAATTTGTCAATAGAAATTGTGAATTTCTTAATAATTATGTTATAATAATTTCATTATATTAAATATCGGGTTTTTAGGTGTTTATGAGATTATTTATTGCCGTTAATTTTAAAAGCCAAATAGAAAAATTTGCAAGTTTGCGCGATGTCCTTAAAAAATCTGCGCTAAAGGGAAGATTTTCTGAAAACGAAAACCTGCATTTAACGCTTGTGTTTTTGGGCGAGTGTGATATAAAGCAGGCGGAAACTGTAAAGGTCGTTCTAAACGGTATTCAATTTTCGCCGTTCTTAATAAAGGCCGATAAGATAGATTTTTTCAAAAGGGACGGAGGCGATATTTATTCCGTTCGCTTAAAAGAAAACGAGCAGCTATTTAAATTACAAGCCGATTTATCGAATTGCCTTTTAAAAGCGGGATTTGTTTTGGAAAACCGAAAATATACTCCGCACATAACTTTAGGCCGCGAAATAAGAATGCCCTTAAATTTTATTTTACCAAAATTTGAACCCATTGAATTTTCAGTGTCAAGCATTGAACTATTAAAATCCGAATACAAAAACGGCAAATTAACTTACATTTTTGTGTACTCGAAATCTTCATCTTAAGCAAAAAGAAAATTTTTTTAAAAACATCTTGACAATGTAAAGTTTATATGATACAATCTTGACAATGTTAAGATTTGGATTGAAAAATGAATAATTATCATCACGGAAATTTAAGGATTTCGCTTATAGAGGCAGGAATCAAGCTTATTAATAAAGAAGGATTAAATCAGCTTTCACTAAGAAAAGTCGCGGCTCTATGTAATGTGTCCCATGCCGCGCCGTACAGTCATTTTAAAAGTAAAGAGGAATTAGTTTGCGCGATGCAAGAACATGTAGCCGGCCGTTTTACGCAAATTTTCAATGATATACTTTCTAATAATGATAAAAATAATCCTAGTATTTTGGGGAAAATTGGGGAAGCTTACGTTTTATTTTTTCTTGATAATCCACAATATTTTGATTTCTTGTTTTTTAAAGGAGATCCTAAAATAAATCTTAAAGTTAGCGACAGTAAAAAAGACAGTTTTCCGGCTTTTCAAATTTTTAAAGATACTGCTGTAAGAATATTTAAACAGTTTGGAATGACAGAAGAAAAGATACAAGATGAAATAATTAGCAAATGGGCTTTCGTTCATGGATTTACTTCAATAGCAACTTTAAAAAGCGTAACTTATGATAAGGATTGGAAAGACAAAATAAAAGAATTTCTTTGTGTAGATAATTGATTAAAGCTAGTTAAACAAAAAGGGAAGAGATTATGGAAAAGAAATATAAGAAAATACTTTTACTAACTGTAAGTATGGTTTTAGTTGCTGTTATAATCGCCGGTATAGTATCCGCAATTATTTGGGGCCCTATGCTATATATTAATCCTGCTGAAACGGGAAAAGTTTCTGATGTTTATATTATTAGAAACGCAAAAAATAATATGTTTTTGATTAAATCCGATGACGGGCATATAGCTATTGACGCCGGTCATGACAAAGATAAAATTCAAGAGGAATTAAATCGGTTTGAAATCGATATACTCGAAATTAAATATGTTTTAATTACGCATTCACATGGCGACCATGTGGCGGCACTTAGTCTTTTTAAGAACGCACAAATCTATATAAATGAAGATGAACTGCAAATGATGGACGGTTCAAAAGGCAATAATTCTTTACCGGAAGGCGTTAAGTTGGAAAGTATAAATTGGCTAAGAAATGAGGAATTAATGTTAGGAGGACATAAAATCAAATGTATTAAAACTCCTGGGCATACCTTAGGTTCTATGATTTATCTTGTTGACGATAAATATCTGTTTACCGGCGATGCGGTTGAAATTGATAAAAATTTTTTGAAAGTACATATTAGCACAATGGATAATAAAAAGGCCGAAGAATCTATTGAAATAATTATTAAAAGTTTAATTAAAAATTGCGAATATGTTTTTACGTCTCACTATAGATATTTTAAAGCAGAAGATTTAAATTTGCAAATACCGGCGGGCTTACCAAAATTTAATCATTTGAATTTTTTGTATCAAGCAGCGAACTATTAAAATCCGAGCGCATAAACGGTAAGTTAACTTATGCTCCAATATACTCAAAGTCTGCAGTTTAGTCACATAATCTTTCAAAAAAAACAGACGGATCATTAATTGATATTAATCATCTGTCTGTTTTATTTTTTGAGGACACTTGCAACAAAAATGCGATCGGTTAGATTCCTTTTAGTAAACAGTTCCTCAATTGTATTATTTGCGGTTTTAAAAATGTTATGCATACCTTTGAAAAATTAATTTCGCTATTTTATTTCCTAGGAATTATCACAAAAACTGCTTGCAGATTTTTGCGATTTAGACGGCCTGAAACAACAAAGGCGGTGCATACGCACATCACAAATGCGTTAAATTTGCTTTAAATTTACGCCTTTGTTGTTTCATCATGATAATAGCTTATTTCATTTTCCGGCGTTCCGTTAAAATAGTTCTCTAAATTTTTGAAGGTAGTTATGGTTATGTTTTGTAAGGATTCTTCGGTAAAGTAAGCTTGATGAGATGTTACCAAAACATTCGGTAACGATATTAAACCCATTAAAATATCGTCTTTTATAATTTGATTAGAAAGGTCGCATCCGAAAAAATCTTTTTCTTCTTCATATACATCAAGGCACGCGCCTTTAATTCTTTGATTTTTCAAGGCTGTAAGTAGCGCTTCGCTATCCACAAGCGCGCCGCGGCCTGTGTTTATTAAAATTAGGTTTTCCTTGCATTTATTCAAAGCGCGCTTGTCTATTATATAATGAGTGTCTTCATTTAAAGGGCAATGCAGCGAAATAACATCGGACAGCCTAAAAATTTCATCTAAACTTACTAACAGGACGTTAGGGTTATTTTTTGGATACGGGTCATATGCTATTACGTTCATTCCAAAACCTTTTGCGATATTAACAAAAACGCTGCCTATATGGCCGATGCCTATAACTCCCATAATTTTACCGTAAAGGTCAAATCCCATTAAACCGTTAAGACTGAAATTATTGTCACGCGTTCGTATATACGCTCTATGAATTCTTCTGTTAAGCGATAAGAGAAGGCCCATAGCGTGTTCGGCAATCGAGTAAGGTGAGTACCGCGGGACATTAAACACTTTAACTTTTCCGCATGCGTATTGAAAATCCACATTATTGTAGCCTGCGCAGCGCAGCGCAACGGCGCGGATATTTTTTTTGTACAAATAGTCTATAACTTCTTTATTGATAGTATCATTTACAAAGGCGCAGATTGCATCGCATTTACTTGCCAAAACAACGGACTCGGGGTTTAGCTTAGTTTCAAAATATTGTATTTTGAAATTAAATACCGTTTTAAATTTGTCAAACCAAAATTTGTCGTAAGGCTTTGCGTCAAATAAAGCTATTGTTTTTTCTAAAGATTTTTCTTGAGATGGTATTTTTGTTTCCATAGAGTTTTTTAGGTTCCTATTAATTAAATATAAATTACTTAAATTAGCTTGTCAAAATACAGAACTTTTTATTCCGCAGTAATATATTTAAAGAATCAAAAATATTATAAATTATAAATTACTTTTTTAGGACAAGATTTATGCAGCACGAAATAATAATATTTTGTAATTAATAAGTAATTTTTTGTAGCTTTTTTTGGTTTAATTTGCTTGACTTTTAGCTATCCACAGCAATCCACACGAATACAGGTTTGTGTGGATAAGTATGTGGATAAGTGGAATAGTAGCCTTAAAACGAGAGTTTTTTTGGTTTGTCAAGTAATTTTAACTAAAATTTCCACAAATTTCAAAAGAATTTTATAAGCCGTTACTTTTAAATAATTATAAGGAGATAGAAAAATTACAATGTTTTTGATTTTTAAAAAAAGAATCTTTTTTATTGCTTTGGCTGTTATTATGATAATTATTATAAGCGTTGTTTGTTTTTCTACTTTTATAACATCTTCGGCTTTTAAGCTTGATATTACCGTTGTAATAGACGCAGGCCACGGTGGTTATGATTCCGGCGCGTCGGGGTATAAAACAGGGATTAAAGAGAGCGATTTAAATTTGTATGTATCGCAGCATTTGCAAAAGTTTTTTACCGACGCAGGCATCAAAGTTGTAATGACGCGTGAAAATTTAGACGGCGTATACGACAACTCAAAAACCTGGCATAAGCGCCGCGACTTAAATAAACGTAAAGAAATTATAAACGGCGCAAAGCCCGATTTGGTAATTT
>Ga0209737_10001379_pt1 | contig 17540 bp, 13 predicted proteins | sample TergutCu122P3_FD_187284 | JGI IMG/M metagenome (GOLD analysis project Ga0209737, IMG submission 187284) | Cubitermes ugandensis P3 segment gut microbial communities from Kakamega Forest, Kenya - Cu122 P3 (SPAdes) (version 2) | ecosystem: Host-associated > Arthropoda: Insects > Digestive system...
TAGGCATAAAATAGCGCACATTACTCATTTGAATTACAAAAACCACCATTGCCTCATAACCCTCCCCCATACACATAGACAACTCGTTAAGATGCTTTACACCACGCTCCGTTGGTGCATCAGGAAACAAAACCACACCAGCCTCCTCTAACGTAACACCCTTCACCTCAATAAAGATCCTCCGCTGCCCCGCTCTTACATAGAAATCAAAACGAGAATCACCATGCGTAACTTCCGACTTAATAAAAGATACACCCTCTATACCTCGCCCAGACTGCAAATACTCTAAAAACACCTTGTTAGGTGCCTGACTATCTATATTGATAAGACGCCCATTTTTCCAAACAGCAACCAAATCATAACCCGTTTTCCGCCCAAAATTATCTGATTTCTGTAAAATCACCCGTACACCCGATACAAGCAGTTCTTTACATCGACCAGTATTTTTCACATGAGCAAGGACAACTGTATCCTCAAGGTTAATTTTAGCTATAAACCGATTGGGACGAGAAAGAAAAAATCCTTCACAAATGTTTAGATAAATCATTCTTGGAAACTCGGGTTTTTCTTGCTAATCAAATTAGGGTTTTCTTGCTTTTATGATTTGTTTAAAATCCTTCTTGTAAAACTCAACAATTTCAAAACCATTACTTACTACCAATTGTTGCAATTTTTGTGGACTAAATATTTTATTATCCCCAGCCATAATTAGAGGCGAAACAATCCAGTCAGTTAATTGACGTATGCCCCATGGAAACCACGGCTCACCTATAATCAAAAAACCATTTTGTTTCAATACACGTTTTGCTTCCTTTACAAAATTATCTGCGTCATGTAAATGATGAAGAACACAACATATTATCAGGGTATCAAAGGTGTTATCGTCAAAAACTAATTTTTCTCCACTTGAAACTTTAAACGAGATGTCTTTGTATTTTTTCTGGCATTCTTTAATCATGTTAGGTGATATGTCAATTCCGTAGGCTTGGATTTTGGCTTTACAACTAATCTCGTATATGAGACTGCCATTTCCACAACCCACATCAAGAACCTTATCGCCATTTACAACTGTACATATTTTGAGTAACTCCTCTTTGAATTTTGCTGTGAATCGTCCATCAGCAGTTTGATCGTACTTGTCAGCAATAGAGTCATATTTTTTGATTGAATACTTTTCGTTCTTATTCATACGATATTTTCCTTACCACTGTCAAGTTTACCCAATAGTCCAAAGAGATAATTAGTGTTTATGACCAACCAAGTATTTTGTTAGTGCATATGTTAATTGTATCATTCTTTTAACTTTTTGAACCATTTCAGAATTACATACGTGTCATAAGAGTACACAAATAACTGTAACAAAAAGCTAAAGGTTAAATATTCTTTTGATTAAAAAAGCGTAGTGATGTATGTTATGACTGAAATAGAAATAGCGACAGCAGCAATGCACCGGATATGCAAAAAATCTGGGGCAGACCGTGTAAGTGAAGCAGCAGCCAAAGAGCTCGCAAAAAACCTCCAAACAATAGGTCTAAAAATCGCTAAAGACGCCCTAGAATATGCAATGCATGCCGGCAGAAAAACCATCAAATCCGAAGACATAGAAATCGCCACCAAAAAAATCATGGATACCTAACGCATTCAGAAATTAACTACATCTTTCCTTCAATGCCGAAGCGGACAGATATGGTTATTTTTTATTGACACAGTATCTTAAAACCGTTTTTAACTTGTCGCGGCTGGTTTTATTTACATCGGTTAAGTATATTTCTCGATGATTATTGGAATTGCGGACAAGTTCGTTATCAGACATGAATTTTTGCATTTTCGCAAAGCTCAGAGGTTCGTTGTCATAGTCACCATTATGTAACATTTGTACAGAGAGACCATCCTCTATTTCGCAAAAAAACGCGTCCGCAAGAAAAGGATGAGGCTTTTTCTTTTTCGCTATTGCAAATGCTTTTTCAAATATTTCATCTGTCACAAAGTCAGGTTGTCTTATCATAATTGTGTAAACAAAGGAACTTTTGTCAGAAACATCACTATTCTCCCATACACCTTCAAGAGGGTAAACTGTATATTCGAAATAACCCTCAGGCGTAAACCCAGATTTGGGCATCATTCGCACAGCATATGCCAAAGAGTACAACACGCTAATTCTTTCAGAAAAATCTTCTTCATTAGGATTACCCTTCCCTTTGATGGCGAAAAATTTTTGCTTAGGAATGGTAATTACTGTTGGTGTGTCTTTGGGGAAGTATAACTCTTTTTCTTGTTTTTTCCATTCATATTTCATTTTATACACCACTTAGGGACAAGTGTAGACCAATAACGGTGTTTCACAATTGTATTTTTCCTGTTTTGATAAGTTGTTTTGTATTTAAAGTTTAAATTTGTTATGGGTTGGTCGTTTTTCTTTTAAAGTTAGGTTGGTTTATTGTTTGATGTTGAATGTCTGCTGTTTATAGTGGTTGTTGGGTTGAGGTTAGGCCCCTTATTACGTCCAAGTTGGAGTCTGCCAATTTTGCTCCTGTGTTAGACATGTTGTATCGTGTGTCCAAACCTTTTCGGTTTCTGATGGTAAACACCAAAGATAAGACCCTTGTTGAGCGGGTGTTGGTCAGGTTTTATTTGCAGTTTTATGATGAGCCGACAAAAGTGCAGGTATCAAACATTATACGAGCGCTCTTAGATGTGGAGGTGGTGTCGGTTGATTTTCCTGTTTTGGAACCGTTTGGGGTTTGTTTAGATTTAGAACACGCTAAAAATTATGCTTTGCCTATAGTTAATCCTCAACAGGAACTACAGGTTAATCTTGTGGATGAGTTAGTTGCATCTTTTGCAGGCACTGAAGCCTGTCTTGAAATCACCGCCATAGCCGATCCAAACGCTACCATAGGTGTGCAAAAGTTTGTGTATCAAAAAACCTCCCCCAACACTGGGTTAAACAGAACTTTAATTGATCAAGGCATGGGTTTTTTAGGAGAAACCATAGGAATAACCACAAAAGACACCCCAACCAAAAAATCCACTCAAGTTAAAGTTGATTCTTGGACAAGAGAAAACGTACGAAATGCCGAGAAGAAACTTGTTAGCAATCTCTTCAACTGCCAAATCCGCATTTTTGGTAACTCGATAAAAAACACCACGGGAATTAAGAGTGCATTACCCTCAGCGGTGAATCATTTCAGACACTTTAAAACAACCAAAAAACAACACTTAACACCCAAACTAAAAACACCCCCAAAACACCACATACGAAACCACGTTCTCTGCAACCTATGGTGGACAATGCCCCTCTGTCTGCTTTTGTTTACAGGAGTTTTGGACTGGTTTAATCCTCTAAACTTTATCTCTGCAATCTCTACAGTAGATTTAGTGCCACCGGTTTTATCGGTGATTTTGGCTGTTTGTTTATTTGTAGCCTTTAAAAAACGTCAGCCCATAGTGCTTTCTACTGTTGAGCTATCTCAGATGATAGGGCTGCCTTCAGCCATAGAAAAACTCCCAATAGCTCTTGGTAAAGTGCCCATTTCAAGAATGCAATTAGGCACCAAACAAACATTAGATGAACAAAACCAAGCAGCTTATCGTTTACATGGATTTCTTGATGATGTGGATGATGATGTTGAGGTTTGACTTTTAAAACTTCAGCATTTTAGTTGTGATGAAAAATGCATTTGCTACTGTGGTTGCCGTTTGTTTTCACTTTAAGCGTTCTAACTTATACATGTGTATATGATCTTAAAGAACGTCAAGTATCCAATCAGGTATGGCTCTTTGCTTATCCCATAGGATGTTTGATGACCCTTACAGCGGTAGGCTTTGGTTTGTTGGAGCTTTCGGTTGTTTTGGTTTCGGTTTTTGTTGCGGCACTTTTAGTGTTTGTTTTGTTTTGGTCGGGTTTTTATGGTGGCGCTGACCTCAAAGCTCTCCTATTTATCGCCCTAACCACCCCAACACTTCCTCACATTCTCAACCCAATACCCAACATGCCCCCCTTACCTCTGATCTTAACCGTATTTTGCAACTCAATCCTACTAAGCCTAATATGGCCCCTATCAATTTTCACTTTAAACCTAAAAGACACCATAAAAAGAAACAACATGTTCAAAGAAATACAACTCTCCATGCCCCAAAAAGTTAGACTAATTTTTACCACACGACAAATTACACTTGAGAAATTGGACGGTTTACAGTATTTTCCTGCTGAGCAGATAGAAATTCAAAATGGACAACCAACCCGAAAACCTCTACGACTTATGAAAACCGAAACAGACACAACAAAACACCTAAACAATCTAAACGTCCACAAACATCTATACAAAAAAGGTGTTTTGGCCTCACCCACCATACCCACCATAGCCTTCTTTACCACAGCCCTCACCATAGCACCTTTAGGCAACCTATTCTTCTGGACAATCACCCTTATAGGAATCCTATAACAGACAGTTAACTCAAACTTTTCTCAATAACCTTCGTCTCAACCAAATCTTCATAAAACTTTTTCACAGTTCTCTTCAAAGTTTCCTTATCAGCTATTCCCGAGCAGACCATTTTACCTGTAAGAAAAACCAAAAACGCATCCTTAGGCGACGTAGTCTTACAAACTGCTGCAGAAAACTTTTCAGGTTCATACACAGCATCAAACTCCTCCGTGAACTGCTCAACCGAAACCGTCGCCCCAGCCAAATTCACAGATGCAACAAGATTCTTCACACAACACTCAAATCTACATTGATTTGAAACTAAACCTTCCTTCTTCAGTATACGCAAAAAAGTGGTTATAGCTTGCTTAGCCTTAGTTTTAGTTTTAGTACCAGTACAAATGAATTTGCCGTTTCTAAAAAGTAAAAACGTAGCTGAATACGATTTTAACTTAAAGGATAATCCGGGAAATCTCTTCCAATTACATTTGGAACCAACAAGTTTTTGATTCGCAACTTTCAGATCAACCTCTTCATTAAGTGAGCCAATCATCACAACATTCTCAACAGTAATCTCCAAGTCAAACAAGACCATCAACAACATATAAAGTCGGTGCACATAAAAAGTAAAAACTCAAATAATTAAAATTGCAAACAACATAAACCCGATTCAAAAATTGCAAATTCTTTAAACATACATGAAGAAACTAATTTTTGTAGTCAAGCACAAATCCGTAATAAAATGCTACATTAGTGTAAATGTTCTATAAATAAATCTGGTTACCACAAAAACTCTAATTAGGTTTAAGGTTTAATATGTCAAATTAGGTTTATATTCATTGATTAAAAAAATCAGTAGCATAAAAGCAGCAGGTACATTTGACAATTACAGATGGGATAATTCTTTACCGCCTTTTGAGGACAAAGTATTGATATACGGGTGGAATGGTTGCGGCAAAAGTACGCTGGCTCACGCTATTTCAGCATTAACCAATGAAAAGCTACAACAGATATATCAAACAGCAATTAAAGATGAACAAGGAAACAACTTCGATACGATTAATAACACAATTCCCAATAAAATTTTTATTTTCAATGCCGATTTTATAAAAACAAACAGCGAATATGACTACATGCAGGAAATCCTGTACTTAGCTGAAGAAAATATTGAATTAAAAAAAGACTTGGTAACTGTTGAACAAACACTTTCTACAACTTTAGATGAAGAAGCACGCTTAAGAAAAGAAGTTTCTGAGTCTCAACAAGAAATTGACAAGATATATGTTAATTGTGCCAAAAATGTAAAGGACACTTTGCTTCCGCTTGTACCAATAACAAAGTATCTCAACTATAATAAAACTGATTTTAAACAGGACGTTGAAGGAGCAACAACTTTCCCTGATGATGGCGCAAATACAATTAATACGTTAAAAAACAGTTGCGCTGAGAAGCCAAAAGAAACAACAATACCGCTATTAGAGGTTATAGATGTTAAAAAAATTATGACCATAGCAGAAGAGGCTAAAAAATACTTAGAAACAAATATCATATCATATGCCACTGAAAAATACAGTCCAGATATTCTTAACTGGCTTGAAAAAGGTATGACACTTGAAGAAAATTGTATCTGTAAATATTGCGGAAACACGGTAAGTAAAAACCGCAAAAAGGAAATTGAAGAATTATTCAATAAAGAGTATCAGGAATTTCAGAAAAAACTGGATATAACTATTGAAAAATTAAGTAAAATAGAAATAGCTTCACTAACTGTTTCAGGCAGAGATTTTTATGAGGAAAATTATGATGTTAAAGATAGAATAATCAATTACGTCCCAGCAAAAAATAAAATCGACACAGAACTTAAAAATCTAAAAGATTTACTTGATACAAAAAAAGGTAAAACAAATACATCTTTGACATTTTCAACTATTTTACTGGAACAAGGCTTAACTGAAATAAATGATATGATAGTGCACCTCAATGAAATAATAAACTTAACCAATGTAAGAACAACACAGTTCAAAAAGAGACATGATGAAGATATTAATGCATTACATAAGCTCTTAGTGTCACAACACATTACTAAAAATTGTATAAATGAAAAGAATGAAAAACTTGTAACAAAAGAAAAACAGTTGAAGGAAAAAACTAACGACAAAAACTCGTTAACTGAACGAATAGATAGCATTAACTCAAAAATTATTGATGTAATTAGAGGTGCTGACGAGTTTAATAATATGTTAAATATGTATTTAGGTAGAGCTGAATTCAAGCTTGAATACGTACCAGATAAAAAAGGATACAAACTTTTGAGGTATGATAATACATCCGTGAAAAATATAAGCGAAGGTGAACGGACAGCCATTGCTTTTATTTATTTTATTACAAAAGTGTTTGAATCAGGAAATGATGTGTCAAAATCCATTGTCATATTTGATGACCCAGTTTCTAGTTTGGATTCAAATAACTTGTTTGGTGCATATTCGTTAATAGTTTCCAAGTTTGATAAGTGTCATCAGCTTTTTCTTTTGACACATAATTATACGTTTTACCGGTTTTTCAAAGAGAAATTTTGCAAGAGTGGCCGTGATAAAATTTTATACATGGTTACGAGCGAATACAACAATATTGATGGTCAACGAAAACGTTCATCAAAAATCATTGAATTACCCAAATCGCTGAAAGTATGCAATAGTGAACATGCATATTTATATAAAGAACTCAAAAACTATGTAAAACCTACAAAAGACGTTTTTATTTTAGATTTGGGTGAATATTATAAAATCGCGAATATTGCGAGAAAATTTTTAGAAAATTATGCAGGATTTCGTTTTCCGCATGTAACGAACTTATCTGACAAGCTTGACTGTATGTGTAATTCGCTTGACACAAAGTCTAATTTGTATGCAACACGACTTTTTATGAAGGAGCGGATAATAAAATTTACGAATTGGTATTCTCATCAAAATGACGAAGAATGTTTAAGTGTACAAGAAAGCAGCGAGGTAATATGGTCTATTTTAGAGTTAATTAAAGAAATTGACCCTGAGCATTACAGGGGATTAGAAAAAACATTAAACTGAACAAAACAGGTTTTTCTATAACTTTTTGATGCTGTTTGTCCGTTGTTTATGTGAGCAATAAGTCGGTATATCACAGTATATTCTCAACAGTTTACAATAATGGGTCTAATGGAAAAAGTAGGAGTGCATTTTATATATTCTAAACCCTGACAAATCTATGTTCCACTCTTTAGCTATACAAACTACTAATTTCTGTAGCTGATAGTAGATAGTAAATCGAATTAACCATAAATAGGTTGATGAACAAATCTTCTTTAGGAGATTGAACCATCTTTGAGCTTTCGAACTATCCTTAGTAAACATCGTGAATTATCTTTTTCAGAAAAAGATAAAGGAACTCGTTTTGAGCGGCTTATGCGCGGGTATTTGTTAACAACTCCATTGTACGAGAATATTATAGAAACTGTGTGGCTGTGGAATGATTTTCCTTCAAAACGTGAGTTTGGACGAGCTGATGTTGGCATTGATTTAGTTGCTCGAACTAAAGATGGCGAATATTGGGCAATTCAGTGTAAATGTTTCCAAGAAGATGCCCAAATTGATAAACAAGAGGTTGACTCGTTTTTAGCAACCTCAAGTCGAAGCTTTTTAGATGACGATGGGCAAAAAAGAATTTTTTCTCATCGTCTTTGGATTTCTACCACTAATAAATGGAGCCAAAATGCCGAGGAAAGTCTGCACAATCAAAACCCGCCTGTTTCCCGAATTAACTTGTCTGATTTAGAATCTGCAAGTGTTGATTGGCAAAAACTTGATGAGGGCATTTTTGGCTATAAAGCAAGAGTTAGTAAAAAAAGTGTTAAACGTCACCAAGAGGAAGCCATCAAGAAGGTTCATGATTATTTTTTAACTGCTGACCGAGGGAAGCTAATTATGGCGTGTGGGACAGGTAAGACCTACACTGCACTAAAAATTGCTGAAGCAGAAACTCGAGAGAGAGAGAGAGAGAGGATTAATTCTTGTTTTAGTGCCATCTATTGCTCTTATGGGGCAGACATTGACAGAATGGTTCAATGATGCTGAAAAACCCCTTAACGCTATTTGTGTCTGTTCTGATGTTGAAGTTTCAAAGAAAAAAAGCAATAATACTGACGATACTGAAAATGTAGCGATTATAAATCTTGCTTTACCGGCAAGCACTGATGTTGACAATATTTTGCGACAGTTCGACAATATTGAAAACAAAGGAAATGATGGTCTAACGGTATTTTTTTCAACTTATCAAAGTATTGATGTTGTTTCTAAAGCGCAAAAGAAGTTTAGAAAAGCTTTTGATCTTATTATATGTGATGAGGCTCATCGTACAACAGGTGTCACTTTAGCGGGTGCAGACGAATCCGCTTTTGTAAAGGTGCATAATAATGATTTTTTGAGGGCTAAAAAACGTCTCTATATGACTGCTACACCTAGAATTTATAGTGATGATAGTAAAAGTAAAGCAGATCAAAATGACGCCGTTCTCTGTTCTATGGATGATGAAACGCTTTACGGTAAAGAAATGCATAGGCTTAGTTTTGGTCAAGCTGTAGATGAAGGTTTACTTGCTGACTATAAAGTTCTTGTTTTAACCTTAAGTGATAAGGATATTTCTCCGTCAGTGCAAAGAATGGTGGCCAATAAAGAGTCTTCTATTGATGCTGATGATGCCTCCAAGTTGATTGGTTGTATAAATGCGTTATCAAAACAGATTATCGGTGATGGAGGCGTTATTGATGAGACTGATCCCTTACCTATGAAAAGAGCAGTGGCTTTTTGTCAAACTATTAGTGTAAGCAGAGAGATTTCTAATAATTTTAATTCCGTTTCTGAGAAATACATTGAAGATTTACCTGTAGATAAACAAGAAAAAATCAACCCTGTACAATCACGGCATATTGATGGAACTATGAATGCGACTGTTCGTGATGGTTTGTTGGGGTGGTTGAAAGAGGATAGTGATGCCTGTAGAATACTTACTAATGTTCGTTGTTTAAGTGAAGGTGTGGATGTTCCTTCTTTAGATGCTGTGATGTTTTTATCTGCACGTAATTCTCCAATTGATGTTGTTCAGTCGGTTGGTCGCGTGATGAGGCGCTCTGAAGGGAAAAAGTATGGTTACATAATAATTCCTGTTGTTATTCCCAGTGATATTTCGCCAGAAAAAGCTCTTGATGATAATACACGATTTAAAGTGGTTTGGACGGTTTTAAATGCCCTACGGGCACATGATGACCGTTTTAATGCTACTATAAACAAAATTGACCTCAATAAGAAAAAACCAGTAAACATTCTGGTTGGCAGACCTGATATTACCTTTGATGAAAACGGAAATCCTCTTTCAGTTAAAAGTGAGAACAATAAAACAGGTAAGACTATACAAACACAGTTACAGTTACATTTTGAAGAATTGCAGGATGTAGTTTTTGCCCGTATGGTCAATAAGGTGGGTGATCGTCTTTATTGGGAACAATGGGCTAAAAGCGTTGCAGACATTGCTGAAAAACAAATAGCACGACTAAATAACTTAGTAGAAGCTGAGGATGTTAAGAGTATCTTTGAAGAATTTTTATCTGGGCTCAAACAAAATATTCATCCTGAAATTACCAAAGAACAGTCTATTGAAATGTTATCGCAGCATATGATAACTAAACCTGTTTTTGAAGCGCTTTTTCAAAACTACTCTTTTGCAGAACATAACCCCATATCTAAAGCAATGCAAAAAATGATTGACCTGCTAGAAGCACAGGCTATTGATAAAGATACCCAAATACTAGACAGTTTTTACAAATCCGTACAAAGACGGGTTTCGGGTATTGATAACGCTGAAGGTAGACAAAGAGTTATCATTGAACTTTACGACCGTTTTTTCAAAACAGCTTTCCCAAAGATGGCTAAACAACTTGGCATTGTATATACCCCTGTAGAAGTTGTGGATTTTATTGTACACTCAGTTGACGATGTGCTAAAAGCAGAATTTAATAGAAGTCTTACTGACGAAAATGTACACATTCTTGACCCCTTCACAGGCACTGGGACATTTATTTGTAGATTGCTTCAGAGCAAATTGATAAAACCAGAAGACCTTAAACGTAAGTATTTGAGTGAAATACATGCCAACGAAATGGTTTTATTGGCGTATTACATTGCTGCTGTCAACATTGAAAACACTTATCATGATTTGTCGCCCACTGGTCAGGAATATCAGAATTTCAGCGGTATTTGTTTAACAGATACTTTTCAATTGGGTGAGGTTGTAGAAGGAGATCTTAGTCGTCCTAATTTTTTCCCTAAAAATAGTGCTCTTGTTGTGGCACAACAGAAAACGCCTATTACTGTAATTATGAGCAACCCACCATATTCATCAGGACAAACATCAGCAAATGACAATGCACCAAATCAATCCTACCCTAAGCTTGAAAAACGCATTGCAGAAACTTATGTAGTTGGTACTGAAGCATCCAATAAAAACAAAGTATACGATTCATACATCAAGGCGTTTCGGTGGTGTTCTGATAGACTTGCTAAAACTGGCGGGGTAATCTGTTTTGTTTCAAGCGCTGGTTGGCTCGATGGTAACTCTATGGACGGCTTTAGAAAATGCATAGAGACAGAGTTTGACAGCATTTATGTTTTTAATTTGCGAGGAAATCAACGGACTAGTGGTGAATTAAGCAAAAAAGAGGGCGGAAAAATTTTTGGGTCTGGTTCTCGAGCACCTATAGCAATAACCTTGCTGGTTCGAAAAATGAGCAAAACTACTCAACTGGCAAAAATACGTTATCATGATATTGGAGACTATCTTAATAAAGAAGAAAAACTGCTAATTGTCAAAAAGTTCAGGTCTCTTACGAATACTGCGATGACTTGGAAAACTCTTAAACCGAATGAAAAAAATGATTGGATTAATCAACGGAACAATTTATTCGATATGAATATTCCGCTTGCGTCTGAAAATAAATTTGATGTCAAATCCGAATCTTTTTTTATTACCTATTCACTTGGCTTAAAGACTAGTCGTGATAATTGGGTATATAGTTCATCTAAAAAAGATCTTGCGGAAAACATGTCTATAACATCAGAGTTTTATAATGAACAAATCAATCTTTATCAAACTCGTTTGAAAACAAGTCGAAGCATCGATTTCAGTCAAATTAAGGATTATAATTCAAAAAAAATTAAATGGTCTAGTGGGTTGGATGATAATGTTTGTAGAGGTAACAAGACGGTTTTTAGTAAGAGCAATATTGCGGTAAGTCATTATCGACCGTATTGTAAACAATTTTTTTATTATGATAAAATATTCATTGAGAGACTTTACCAGATTCCAAAACTATTTCCTAAACATCAATTTAAAAATTTGATTATTTGTGTTTCTGGAATTGGTGTGACAAAAGAATTTAGCTGCCTAATTACTGACGAAATACCTGATCTTGAAATTGTAGGAAAATCTCAATGTTTTCCTATGTATTATTATGAAGAAAAAGGCGCTGAAATACATCCATCTCAGAGTTTTCTCCTAAATGAAAAACCTGATGTGAAAAATAAATTCATAAGAAAAGATGGAGTGAGTGATTATGTTTTAGATAAGGCAAAAAAACAGTACAGGGCGTCTAATATAACCAAGGAAGATGTTTTCTTTTATGTTTATGGTGTGCTTCATAGTCCTATTTATCGTAAAACTTTTTCGAGCGATTTAAAAAAGGAGTTGCCACGAATACCTCTTGTTGATAATGTAAATGACTTCTGGCGCTTTAGTGAAGCTGGCAAAAAATTGGCAGACCTGCATTTAAACTATGAAACTCTTCCAGCGTATCCTGATGTGGTAGTTACTGGTGTTGAAAGTAACGATTTTGCCGTTAGTAAAATGAGGTTTCCTCAAAAAGGTCAAAAGGATACTATTATCTATAACAGTAAAATCACGGTTTCAGGGATTCCCATAAAGGCCTATCAGTATATAGTAAATGGTAGAAGTGCTATTGAGTGGATAATGGAAAGATATCAGGTTTCAAGTGATACTGACAGTGGAATTACTAATGATCCTAATGACTGGGCTATTGAAACAGAAAAACCACGGTATATTCTGGATTTACTTCTAAGTATCATCAATCTTAGTGTCCAGACTGTTGACGTTGTTGATGGATTACCCAAACTCAAATTTGAATAAAAAACTAAGGTTGCCCTCTAAGCGATCAGGGCATATTATTCCATTTTTTTATGGCATTAACTAAACCGTTGATTCGGTCTTCCACATCTAAAATGGATGCGTTATCTTTGTTGATGTGCTTGATTACTTTATTTGCAAACTCTACTTTATCGTCAAATGGTATGGAATTGAACTTTGTGTATTCAGAAAACGCTTCATATGGTGCACACTGTTTTATGTTTTTTTGGAAAGATGTATTTATTGCGTCTACAGGTACATAGTTTTCAATTTCTTTACCGCTTGTAATCCAGCAGGGCATGTTATTTTTGTTAAACTCTTGTTGAATCCGCTCTTTAGTAGGATTTATGGGACTAGTTTTCTGTTTTTTGTCACTGTCAATAACCACTGCAGCATTTCTGTTTATGATGAGCATATTGATGTATCTCGTCTCTTCTTCGGGCGTAAAATCTGCAGAATAATGAAATAGAAGTTTACCGCCATAACATAAAATTTGATAATGTTTTCCCTCTTCAAATTCGCCACCACCAAATATTTCAAGCCACCGTTTAATGTAAATTCTATCAGAAGGCCCCTCTACCCAAATGATCCCATTGGATTGTAATAAGTCACTGGCCTTTACGCCTAAATCGTCTAAAATTTCTGCCGTACCCAAATGATTCTCAATTTTTTGAATATACGATTTGTTATTTTCTTTTGTTACATGATAAAGCTGAGCATCTTTTTTACCAAAAAAAGAGTTAATCGCCACATGTGAATGCGTAGTGAGAAACACATAAACACCTTTCTTAGTAGCGTACTCATATATGTAATCAAACAATCGCCGTTGCATAGCAGGATGTAAATTATTTTCCAGTTCTTCAAACCCATAATGTAATTTTTTGTTTAAATACTGATTTGTTTTTGGAATCACCAACAAATTGAGAAGAACAAGAATGATCGTCTTTAAACCACTACCAGATTTTGATAAAGCAAAACTAGCACTACCCGTTTCTTGTAAAAACACTTCAAATAATCCAAGTTCATTTGACTTATTACCGTTAATTCGTTTTACTTTAATGCGATCATATTTAGATTCTGAACCCATTATTTCATTTAGAGCCTTTAACAATACATCTTCAATAAGAGCATCATCATGTTCACCATCATGCAGGTATCTCTTAAAAAGTATGCTTGCTCCCTCTCCATAAAAGTTAAGACAGATATCCCCGTTGGAATGTTCATATTCAGGTTTTATATCTCTGTCAGCAAAAAGTTTTCGGAAAACATTAACATTATTCACATTTACAAATTCAGCCATTATATCTGGCCAGTAATCTTCTGTGAGCGGGTCATTTTGCAAATACGAAAAATAAGGTGCACTCTGATGTTTAGACAAACTATATTCCCAAATATTTTTGGTATTTTGCGTTACCTTTTTTCCCACATCAACATAACACGTTTCACCTATTAACGGGAGCATTCGGTTATAATCTAATTGTGCTACAATTGGTGACTTTGATTTATTAAAAAATAATGGGTCTATCAGGTCTTTTGACAAATGTAACTTGATGCTCAAATTTTTGATATCTTTTAGATTTGGCGAATTTATGTCAAGGCATGCCTCTACAATGTCTAGTACGCTTGATTTACCTGCATTATTTTTGCCAATAAATACGTTTACATGTTTTATGTTCTCTATACACATTATACGGTCTGATGGAAAACTCTTATACCCTTTAAACCTGATTTCTGAAAACATGTAATTTGCGGCTCCATTAATTTTATCGAACATTTTTCTTTAAAACATTTTCGTACATAATATGCAAGTGTAATCATTTAGGAGTGTTAACACATATTTTCTTTAAACATATCCAACAAATATCAATGTCGGGAGTTAACCAAGAAAATAGTATATTACCTGCTAATGGTTTGTTGCTGATGATATTACAAGTTGAGTGGAGGAAAAAAGTTATGATGTCAGTGACTCAAAGAATTAGAACAATTAAACAGCCTACGGGTGGATATGTCAATCCTAAATTGTTTAGTGTAACTGAAATAAATAATGGTGAATTATTCTTAGGTGAAGTTCATGAAAATATAAATGCTGGTTTGGTTGGTTTAGCGGTTGATTATTTAACTCGTACATTGTTGTATAATAAGCCTTTAGAGGCTTTTAGAATTTCAATAATTGGTGCTTCATTAATAGGTGAAGAAGCGTTGGCAATTAAAAAGGCTAAAACTATTACAGATTTATCTGAAAATTCCATTGTTGCTGCTTGTCAATTGGCAGGTTATGATGTCTGTTTCCGTGCGGGTGTTGCTTTTTATAAGCCTGTTTTGGATATTTTGCCTGATGAGGGCACTGTTAGAAATATTGAGATAATGGTGAAGCGTTCCCTTAAGTTTTTCAGAGAGTATGGCCCTGTGGTTGAGGAAGGGTTTACCTTTGAAGGGGGATATACAGATATTGTCAGTACTGGTGATGGGGATTTTATTACTGCTGATACGTTGTGGGATTTTAAAGTTTCAACTTCAGAGCCGAAAAAAGAACACACACTACAGCTGTTAATGTATTATTTAATGGGGCTACATTCAATTCACAAAAACTTACACACCATAAAACGTTTAGGCATATTCAATCCACGCCTTAACAAAGTATATCTTTTGAACATTTCAGATATTCCACTTGATGTTATAAAAACTGTTGAAAAAGATGTAATTGGTTATTAATCAAAAAACAACTTTTAAGAAGCTCTAACTGACCACAGATAACATAGAGACGTTAGATACACCTGATAAACAAGTGTATACTGCAAGGAAATATTGGCAGTCTGAAATTACAAAACCATCTACAATAAAAATAATTGCAGACAGCAACATAAAAATAATAAAAAATTGAATGATATACTATGGGCGATATCAATCTCTTCAGAATCCAAGGTGCTGTAACAGAACTTTTCCCAAGTATTTTCAAAATAGAGCGCGAACTACAAACACTTGTGGAGAAGAATATGCAAGCCTTCTTTGGGGTCACATTTTTACAGTCAGAATTCCAAATAGACGAAGGTCGCATTGACAGTTTGGGAATTGACGAAAACTATTGTCCAGTCATCTTTGAATACAAACGTAACCAAAACGACAACGTCATCAATCAAGGTCTTTTTTATCTTAACTGGTTAATGAAACATAAAGCAGACTTTAAACTCTTAACCATTGAAAAATTAGGTATGGAGACCGCTAACAAAATTGATTGGTCTTTACCATGCGTTATATGTATCGCAAGTGATTTCAACAAGTACGATGAACATGCAGTCATTGAAATGCGAAGAAACATAAAACTCATCAGATACAAAAAATTCGAAGACTTCCTACTATTTGAACAACTAAACACGCCCATCACAGAACCAATCAAAGACCCCGACGACACCAAAACAATGACAAAACGAACCACTGACAAAACCTTCACCGAGCAAATATCGGATGCAACCCCTGAAATCAAAGAAATCTACTACAACATCAAAAACTACATACACTCTCTGGGGGATGACATTTCAGAAAACCAACTAAAACAGTATGTAGCTTACAAAAAAATAAAAAACTTCATATGTGTCCAAGTTTTGCAAAACAGCATTCGGCTCTTCTTAAACCTAAACCCTGACACACTAATAGAAGAACAAAACAACGGTATAGTCAGAAATGTTCGCAACATTGGTCACTGGGGCACAGGTGACACAGAAATCACCATAAAAACCCAAAAAGACTTCGAAACCACAAAATACCTCATAAACAAATGCTACAACGAAAACTAACAGACCGCAGCACAGAATGTGCAGAGAAAGTTTTAGTTAGCGTTAAATTGTTTTTCTGTTGTCTGTTATTATTTTCCAAATTTTTGGATCATATCTGCTGGGTATGTTGCTGAAGCATTTTTGGCAGAAGTGGTGTTCTATTTTTGTTATGCCTCGTAGGTCTGTTGCGTGTATTATTGCTGGGCGTCCGCATTTGCATTTTTCTGGTTCTGTTGTGGAGGGGTTTTCTTTTTGGAAAACAGTTAGTTGGAGTTGTGGGTTGCCGGGTGGCCAGTGGTGGGCTTTGAACATGTATTGTATGCCTTCAAAGATAAGATCGGCTAGTTCTACTTGGTCTTGTATTGCTAATTGTTTAAGGTCGCTTATGATGCGTCGTTCTGTTTCGCTTCTGGCACGTACATGAAGGTTGTCTTTAACTTTAGGATCAGCCTGACGAGTCATTTGCGAATCACGTTTAACGTTTTGTTTTGAAGTTTTTATGTTAATTACATATGTTAATAACATATGATATTTTATTTTATAGTGTACACTAATTAAAGAGGGAAAATAATTTTTTAGCAGCAGTTTTTATGTTAATAACATATGTTACTAACCTGAATTTCGAAACAATTTTATCACGTTGCACCTCCAGCTTTTTTCTTAGAAAGTTTTGGGTACATTTTTGTTCCTTTGGGTTATTGTGGTGGGGGGTTGATTCTTTCGGTGGGTTTGGTGGTGAATGTTTTGTATTCTTCTTGGGTGGCTAGAAAGTCTACTGGTAGGTGGATGTCTCCGGCGGTGATTAAGCCTTGGCCTTGTCCTAATTCTAAGAGGGATTCCATTTCGTTAGCTGATAGTCCAAGTGTTTGGCCTGCTTGGCGTATGGCGGATTCGTCTTGTCGTAGTAGGATTTTTGTGGCGCAGTTTTCGATGACGGCTTTGCCGGATTGGTTTTCTAGGACGTCGGCTAGGCGTTGAGAGTTTAATAGTAAGAGTACGTTTCGTTTTCGTCCTCGTCGGGAGACGCCTTCTAGGAAGCTGGCGGAGGCTGGTAGAGATGTGTAGAGCCAAAGCTCATCAATAATAACCAGTTTAGGTACGTGTAAGGGTAGGAAGTTGG
>Ga0209737_10001380_pt1 | contig 17531 bp, 15 predicted proteins | sample TergutCu122P3_FD_187284 | JGI IMG/M metagenome (GOLD analysis project Ga0209737, IMG submission 187284) | Cubitermes ugandensis P3 segment gut microbial communities from Kakamega Forest, Kenya - Cu122 P3 (SPAdes) (version 2) | ecosystem: Host-associated > Arthropoda: Insects > Digestive system...
ATGAGGCTGATGTCTCCAAGTTCGTATCTGTTGCGGATAACATCATTGCGGTAAATATTAATAACTCACCCAGCAATTTACAAAGAATCCGCAAAGCAAGTGGCAAAACACAAAAAGAATTGGCAAAAGCATCCGGTGTTTCCTTGCGCATGATTCAACTTTACGAACAACGGCAACATGACATTAATAAGATGCAGGCAAAAAAATTACAAGACTTGGCACGCGCACTGGGTTGTTCGACGGAAGCTTTGCTGGAGGGGTAATAGCTTAATTTACCAAATCCCCATAATATTCAAAAGTCTATCCCCGAATAATGCAGAATCAACAATGCCCTGAATGTTATATCGCAAGCTTTACGTGTTTTCGATTTCCAGTCTACTTCCAATTGTAAACCACCGAAATTACACCAATCTTTGAAGACCCGCTCTGCTACCATCGGCAAACGGCATATTCCGTTTTCATCGATTGAATCAGCTATTTCGTTTACTATTTTACTTAGCTCAGGCACGAGTGTGATGATTCCACATCTCGCAAACCATTCAAGATATTCAAAATGATAATAGCCATTAAACTCTTTACCGTCTGACGGTGGGCACATTATCGGACTGGGGTAAAGCCCCGAACCTTTTACAGTCAATCCTTGCGCTGGGAAAACCCCACCCACGCATCCCGCGACTTTTTGACTGCTTGGGATATATGAAACCAACTCCGGTTTATCGGTTTTCATCATTTCAATTATAGACTCAGCCAATATTTTGATATTGCTTTCACTTCTCCATGATTGTGTATTGGCAAGTATTTCAAGGTGGGAACGGCACGGCCATTTTTCATAATCGTTAAAGACCTGATGGACGGTTCCCCTTTTTTTCTCAGGGTGCAAAATGTCAAAAACTGATTCGATTTCAAGAATATGCTTAAATGAATCAAAAGCAAGCCCTATCTGCGGCGAAATATCTATCACATCATCATATCCCGCCCGTGCAATACAAGCGCAACGCATCAAGTTAGCACCCGCACAAGGATGTTTAAATTCATCGGTGGTGCTTATAATATCGTAACAGTGGTCGCTAAGTGGAACCGTAATGAAAGCATCCATCGCCCGCTTCAAAACAGGTGTGTCTTTATCAACAGCCTTTTCCGCTAAATATTTGACCGCGTTAGCCTGTGCATCACGGCTGTGGTAAAACTCATCCCCAATCCAGCCGTTTTCTTTTTGAAGGGAAATAATTCTTTGGATAATTGGTTCTTGTAATATCTGCTTTTGGTAATCGTTTGCTTCTTCTGACGTGAGGTTATTTAAAATTTCTTTTTTGACGCGTCGTTTGATTGATGGATTGGCATTTTCAAGTAAAAATTCAATCATATTTTGCTTTTTTTCCATAATAAAAATATCCTCCTGTTCCATGGAAATGGAGTAGTCGCTTATTCCATATTTTGATGCGTGTCCATGTGCTTAATATAATCCATGCATTGATTATATCGATTTTAGAACTAAGATGGTTGATAAATATTGCGGAATCACACTGTAAATAAATACTCCCGGCTTTCATATGTACGCTTCCCATCAATACTGGTTAACATACCATCCTGTTGATATACGAAACCGACCTTTTCCATGACTTTACCGGAATAGATATTTTCTTTGGCGTGACAGGAAAATATTGTGGTTATTCCGGCTTCATAAACCGCAAAATCAATCATTGCTTTTGCCGCCTCAGTGGTAAGGCCTTTGTTCCACAAACTTTTCCTGATGATATAACCGAGAATGTACATTTTTCTTTCTTCACTATAATCAATGCCACCCGAACCAAAAATCTCGCCTGTTTCTTTTAGGAAAAACCCCCAGTTATACGAATTACCACCCGCGTGTTCTGCTTCCACCATCCTAACGAAATCCTTGGTTTCCTCAACCGAGGTCTGGGTATTAAACATCATATATTTTGTCGCTTCCGGGTCACTCGTCCAATTGTTAAACATATCATCGGCGAAAGATAATTCCAAGGGACGTAAAATTATTCGTTCTGTTTCTAAAATTGGGGTCTGCATTAGTTATCCTCCTGGGTTTCCCATACCCCAATACCATATAGCGGAATGTTTGTTAACCACCCATCTTCCCGGTAATCGCGCATCGATGTCCTAAGTGCCAAAACCGGGTTATATTTTTCACTATAAAAACGTAGGCTTTTTCCGTATAAATTTTCTTCCGCTTTTGCTTCAAGGGGAAAAACAGCACCATTTAATTTAAATACAAAATCAACCTCTGCCGTCCGTTCACTGCTCCAATAATAAGGTTTTTTACCATGAATTATTAATTCTCCGCAAACATAATTTTCTGTTAAGCTGCCTTTAAATTCTTTGAAGATAGCATTACCCTCCAGCAATATCATCGCTTCAATTTCTGCCATACATGTTAAAAGGCCTACATCATGTAGATAAATCTTAAATGCACCCGTCGTATAATTTTTGAGCGGTATCAAGGGATTATTTATTTGTTCGACACGATAAATCAGACCGGCGTCGATTAACCATTGCAATGCATCTTCATAATCTTTTACGCGTGACCCATTTTTGATGATACCCGGTGAAAAACGCTTCTGCTCCCGTGAAAGCTGGCGGGGAATGTTTTCCCAAACCGCGTGGACTTTTGCCAACAGCTCCTTTGATATATGTTTGGAAAAATCATTCCTGTATGCGAGTAAAATATTATTTTGCACTTTCCGGACAGCATCATAATTTCCTTCTTCTTTGTAAACCACAACACTTTCCGGCATTCCTCCAACAAAATAGTATTTTTTTAAATATTCGATATACTTGCTTTTAAAAGCGGTAATAAGTTTCCAATCCTGTTTAAGCAAGACATTTGCCAGTTCACTTTCACCGACTCCTTCCAAAAACTCACAATAACTTAGGGGATAAAGATTAATATAATCAACTTTTCCAACCGGAAAAGAAACACCCTTATGTAATGCGACTCCTAATAATGAACCAGCGGCAATGACGGCATATTCCGGTGCATTTTCATAAAAATATTTTAATGAGGAAATTGCCAAGGGAACTTCTTGGACTTCGTCAAAAATAATAAGTGTTTCATTTGGTACGATTTTTAAATGCGTTTCTATTTGTAAACCTTCAATTATCCGGGGAATATCAAAATCATTTTCAAAAAGCACCCTCATCCGTTCATTATTATGAAAATCAATATATGCGACATCGGGAAAATAGTTTTCGCCAAAAAACTTTAACAGCCATGTTTTGCCGACCTGCCGCGCTCCTTGCATTATCAATGGCTTACGCCGTCTTGAATCTTTCCAGCTAATTAATTCATCAATTATATATCTTTTCATATTCACTCCCATTAACTCAAATTTTGTATGTCTAATATAGTATATACTGTAATTACAAAATATACAAGGAGTTTTTGCTGTTAAATACAAAATATACAAGGAGTTTTTGTTGTCAAATACAAAATATGCAAGCAATATTTGTTGTCGTAATGCAACTTCTACAAGTAGCTTATGTTAATCCTCCCCATATACCTCAATTATTTCGTTATACCCTTCTTTATTTAATTGCTCTTTCTGAAATTTCTTATTCTTGTTCATCCGTGTTACTAGGACTTGCATTCCTGCTTCACGCTCACTTTGTGCCTTAGATAAAATATCGCTCATTATATTACTGGATATACCTTTTTCCAGCAGATAAGCTTTCTTCTTGGCTTGGTCGGGAATTTGAAAATTATTTTCCATCAACAAAAGGATTATACGCTCAAATCCAATCGAAAAACCTACCCCCGGAACATCCTTTCCGGTAAATTTGCCGACCATCTTGTCATAACGACCACCACCGCCGCAACTACCACCAAATTCCGGGATGGTAATTTCAAAAATTGTACTGGTGTAGTACCCCATCCCCCGGACAAGGGTCGGGTCAAGGACGAGTTCGTAATCGTCTGTTTTAGCGCTTCTTACATTAGCCAGAATTTGAAGTATATTTAATCCAGCATTTTTTATTTCATCTGAAGGTTGCTTAATAAATAAGTCAATAATCTCATTAGCATCTATATCATCGATTTTCTTTTCCTTGGCTAACTCAAAACTGGTGAGCAGCTCTACAAAATTATCGATTTTTTCTTGCTCGAAATTATTTTTCTTAAGCTCCTCGGCAACACCATCAATCCCTATTTTATCAATTTTATCCAAAGTAATGTATACGCTCTCACATTCACTCTCGTCAAAACCACAATTCGTCACCAGCTTTTTTAATAATATCCGGTCATTGATACGGATTTGGAAATTTTTAAAACCCAGTTTCGTAAGTGTCGCTCCAGTTGCTAGGATAAGTTCAATTTCCGCCAAGTTTGACTCATCACCAAAAATATCTATATCGCATTGCATAAATTGGCGGTATCTACCCCGTTGCGGCCTGTCAGCCCGCCAAACATAACCGATTTGCAAAGCTTTAAACGGATTCGGAAGCTCGTGGGCATTGTTAGAATAAAAACGTACCAACGGGACAGTCAAGTCATACCGCAGACCACTATCGACCAAATCCTCTTCACTTTTAGCAGTATCAAGTTTTAATTTTTCTCCCCGTTTTAAAATCTTATAAATCAATTTCTCATTTTCACCACCCTGCTTATTGCTCAAGTTTTCGATATGCTCCACACAAGGGGTATCAATCGGGGTATAACCATAACTACGGTAGGTTTCCTTGATTATACCAATGACATAGTCGCGGACAGCCATTTCATTTGGTAAAATATCTTTCATTCCGTTAACGGGCTTTTTTTTGAGGGACATGATGGGTTCGTTCCTTTCTTAAATGAAATATGTTTGCTTATTATATACTTGAAATGCTGTAAAATCAAGACACATTTATGTATGGCTGTTTGCATTTGGGTAATTGTGGTTTATAATGGGTTAAATGATGTACATGGAGGAGAACTATAATGGTAAGGCATATCGTAACATGGAGTTTTAAAGATGAATTATCCGAACAAGAACGAAAAGAAAATGCACAGAAAATAAAGGCGGATTTGGAAGTCTTGCCGCAGTATATTGACGGAATAATCGAGATAAAAGTTTATACTGATTTGCTTCCGGCAAGCAACCGCAGTCTCGTTTTAAACAGTTTATTCGAAAGTGAACAAGCTCTTAATAATTACCAAAGCCACCCTGAACATAAGAAAGTCAGTGCTTTTGTCGGTACGGTTGTGAAGGACAGGGTTTGTGTGGATTATGAGGAATAGCAAATGTACCGAGTATTAATCTGCGATGATGAAGAAGAAATCGTCTCCTTCCTGAGAAAAGAACTTGAATACGAAGGATATGCAGTTGAAGCAACATATGACGGCGCGGAAGGATTAAAGAAAACCCTGAGTGAACAATATGATGTTGTATTGCTCGATATTATGTTGCCATTGAAAAATGGTCTTGAAGTCCTGCGAGAAATCCGCAAATCCAGCAAAGTCCCAGTTCTTATGCTGACCGCTCGGAAGGATGTTTTTGACAAAGTCGCCCTCTTCGATGCCGGAGCAGATGACTATATCACCAAACCATTTGATACCTTGGAACTGCTGGCGCGGATAAAACGTGTCGTCCAACGTAACGATACAAGCAAAGAACATGATTTAATTTTGGATGAACCTGGTTGCAGGGTGCTGATAAATGATATCGTATTACCATTGACAAAAACTGAATATGATATTTTTGCTTATTTATACAAAAATACTGGTGTTGTTAAAACGCGTGACCAAATTTTACAAGCGGTTTATGGCGAGTACTTTGGTGATTCAAACAGTGTTGATGTAAATATCAAAAATATCCGCAAAAAAATAGCTGCAAGTGGTAGCGGTGATATAATCGAAACTGTCCGCGGAAGAGGGTATGTGTTTAGGTGAAAAGAGATTGCGCAGCTTGCTTTAGCAAGATGTTGGCAAGCCCGCAATGACGTACAAAGGCAATTTCTATGAAGCTAAAGAGCGCAACAAGATTTACGATATTCACTACTCTTCTATTTACCACGGTAAATATTATTTTTTATGTCTTCTTAATCAGTTATATGCGTGAACGGATTGGTGATGCTTTCGATGAATATGTGGCTATATTAATCATGGGAATGGTTGTATTGGCACTTGGGACGGCTTTGATTTCATATTTCATCAGCTCTTTGGTGGTAGATAAGATATTAAACCCGGTCAGGACGATGATTAACCAAGTCAAAGAAGTCGGTGAAAAGCAATTTACGACCCGCTTGGTAATTGATTCAGAGGAAGATGAATTAATCGAATATGCCGCCGCTTTTAATGAAATGGTCTTTAAAGTAAATGAATATATTAAAAAGCAAAAGCAGTTTGTTTCTGACGCGTCGCATGAACTGGCGACCCCATTGACAATTATAAATGGTAACGCAGATATGTTAATCAGGTGGGGAAAGGACAATCCTGAGCAATTAGATGAATCGCTTAAAGTGATAAAAAATGAAGCTCTTCGGATGAATGAGTTGGTCGAAAACTTGCTGTTCTTTGCCCGCAGTGATAGCAATCGACAGGAGTATGTTTTTGAGATAGCGGATTTGAGTAAATTGATTTCTGAATATCTTGAAGAAGCAAGAGCGCTACATCCCGATTATGTTTTTGAGTATAAAGAAATCTCATTTACCGAACGGCGAATTGATATTGAGGCAATCCGACGGGTATTGCGGATATTAGTTGAAAATGCCGTGAAGTATGCGGAAAATTCCACAATCAATATATCGATAGAAGAATTGGAAAATGGGAAGCTAAGAATCGCCGTTGCCGATAAAGGTCCCGGTATGCCCCCTGCATCCCTTCCTTATATTTTTGACCGCTTTTACCGGGTTGATGATTCACGGGCAAAAAAGTCCGGCGGTTCCGGACTTGGCCTTGCTATCGCCAAAGAAATCATTGAGCGCCATGGTGGGTTGATTTGGGCTGAGAATCGTGACGGCGCGGTGTTTGTATTTGAGATATAATTCTGGATTACTTCTAAGGGATATCCATTTTTCTTCATCAAACCTTCATCTTCATCCCATGATTTTCTCATTGTCAGTATGGTAATATTACATTGTAATATTGTTTATGTATGGTCCTAAACGAGGCTTTGACGAAAGGAGATTTTATGCGTACATTAATTTTTTTACTTCTGCTTTTTATCGGAATGGCATTTGCCATAATAGGCAGTAATGGAGTGATTGGTCATTTTATTAATTTACCTTCGTTGTTTGGTCATCTGATTATTCTTGCAAGCGTAATAGTAGCAACATCAAGTTTTAAAACATTTATCATGGGAATCAACGGTGCATTTTCAAAGAAATATATAATGACTAAAGAGCAGTGCGATAAAACAATGCAATTATTTAATCTATTACAAAAGACAATAATTTATTCATGTATAGTGCAATTTTTCATTGGTTTTGTTATTGTCTTAAATCATTTGGGTGATGTGTCTTCTTGGGGACCCAGCATCGCAATGACATTAATTGCGCCCATTTACGGGGCTTTGATAAATATCGCATTTATACAACCAGCAATTTACATCTTAAGCCATAAACACGAAAGCGAACCATCTCATATCGCCCGAATCAAAGACAAAGAAGCCTTGGACAAACTCATGCAATTATGCTTCGAAAAGGGACTAACCCACGAAGATATCATGGATGCCGATGAGATTACGCTAAGGAAAAAGCAGTGACTTTGAAAACTTGAGGTCGCAATTTGCGACCTCAAGTTTTACCAATTTCTATTAAACGCTTATAAGCGATATCATGGAACTTATTATTTCTGCCATTTCCTCTGGCGTCTCTTTTGCTCCGTCAATAATCCATTGCCTTGTTACATTCCAAAAACCGCCTACTTGAAAAAAAGTTTCGTAACTCGTCCGCTTGTGTATTTTAGTATCATTGGAAAAAATATCACTTAGAATAGGTAGATACTCTTGAAATTTGGTAAGAACATTTAAGAGCAGGTCATTAGCATGAAGTAACATCAAATAATCCATATATTTTAAGCATATCTGAAAATAAACGACCAAAATATCTTTAGTGGTCTTTGAATCAGGCAACTTTTGTACACCAATAACATATTGTTCAAAAGCCTCTGCCAGAGGTAACATCAATAATTCATCTTTATTGTTGAAATGCCTATAAAATGTTTTCCTATCAAGGTCAGCTCGTTTTGTCAATTCTTTGATGGTTATATCGTTATAATTTTTCTCACTCATTAGTTGCAAGAGAGCATCCAACAACCATTCCTTAGATTGAGCTGCAAGAGGATTAACCTTTCCCTTTTCCATAAAACTGCCCCATTTCTTAAAATGTGTGGAACTTATCTGTAAGTTATTGACTTCACTTTCCATTATACTTTACAATAATCAAAGTCACAAGTGTGGCAGACAAAGCAAAACTCCGTGAGGGAGTAACTGGAGAAAATATGAATTTATTTACTATTACCAATTTAACAAAAGAATACGGCGAGGGTGGCGCAAAGGTTGTTGCTCTAAATGGAGTAGATTTAACTATACCCGAAAGTAAATTTGTTGTTATTTTAGGAGCAAGCGGGTCAGGTAAATCAACTATGCTGAATATGATTGGTTGTATGGACAGACCAACAAACGGCACAATCAAATTTTATGATACCGATATAACAGCCTTTAACAAAAGGCAAATGACAGCTTTCCGTGCTGAAAACATAGGTTTTGTATTCCAAAGTTATAATCTATTGCCAGACTTGACTGCACTCGAAAATGTAGAATTTTCAACTGAACTTTCTGGATTATCACGCCTTGATGCGGAAAATGCTCTCCAATTGGTTGGTTTAGCGGAACGGATGAATCATTATCCGGCGGAATTATCTGGCGGCGAACAACAAAGGGTTTCGATTGCCCGTGCCATCGCCAAAAATCCAAAAGTATTATTATGCGACGAACCTACGGGAGCATTGGATTTTAACACAGGGATTATGGTGCTTGATGTAATTAAAAATATCCAAAAAGAAAAAAACTCATCAGTTTTATTTATTACCCACAATCAAGAAATTGCAAAAATAGCTGATATAGTTATAACACTTAGAAGCGGAGAAATTCAGAATATATCAGAAAACAAAACCCCTCTTTCTCCTAAGGAGGTGACTTGGTAATGAAATCAACTTTCCGGCTTATTTTCCGAAAAATCCGCTCTAACGTAGCGCAGCTCTTGGGACTTATTTTGCTACTTAGTATTGGCGTGGCATTTTTTTTAACTCTTGTAACAATTGTTTTACGATACGAGGAAACAGCAGAGCAATTTTTCATTGACCAATCATATGCTGACGTAACATTGTACGGTGTTTTTGACAATGAAGATATAGCAGCCGTTTCTGCATTTGAGGGTGTTTTACTTGCAGAAGGCAGAGTCGTGCGTGATTTCCGTGATGGTGAGCGGATAATCCGAGCGGTATCACTAACGGAAAGTATTAATATCCCATACCTTTATGATGGCAGATTTCCGTTAAATGAAACAGAGGTGATAGTACTGGAACGGACTGCCGCAGCAATGGATTTTTCAATAGGTGATACTTTTCCACTTGGTGATGCCGAACTTTTGATAGTAGGAATTACCGCCTCACCGGAATGTATTTATTTGGTGCAAAATGAACGTACTCCCATGGCGCAAGCAGACCGCTTTGGTGTTGTGTTTGTCGTAAAAGATTTTTTCGACACTGGATATAATGAAATTGTTGTTTTAGCTGACAACTCTTTTGAACACGGTTTTACTTCAGATGTTATCGGCGCATTTAGAGTAACTACACGTGAGAATCAGATAAATTATGATATGTATCGTGATGATTTAGACCAAATTGGGAGTTTCGCTTATATATTTCCATTGATATTCGCTATACTAATTTTTGTCACCATATACATTATGCTTTCACGGACGATTCAAAAGGATAGAAGGCAAATTGGCACTATGAAAGCTCTTGGAGTTTCAGACAAAAAAATTATTGGCATATATCTGAGTCAATTTTGTCTTACTGCCCTTGTTGGTGCGCTTTTAGGATGTTTCTTGGCAATTATTTTAAGCGATATTATTATTGATATTTTTTCGTCAATGTTTGTGGTGCCTACCCTTATTTTTGTTATTTATCCAAGCTTATGGTTCGGGGCGATTTTATTTTCTGTTTTGCTGTGTGCCGGGTCGGGTTTGATTGCTATTTCATCAATTCTTTCATTGCTTCCAACCCATCTGATGCGTCCTAGAACTCCTAAAGGTGGCAAACAAATACTTATTGAACGGATTGGGTTTTTGTGGAATCACTTAACCTTTAATACTCGCTACTCGGTTAAAAATGCTTTGCGAAATAAGCCACGCTTTTTTGCAGTTGTGCTTGGGATGTGTGGTTCTCTCGCCCTGCTTACTTTCTCTCTTGGTTTTGAAAATTCGATTGTTAACACACGTAATGAGTATTTTAATAATTTTTCAAATTATGACGTGATAATAAATTTTGACCCAATACCACTTCATTTTCCACACCCAACATTGGAACAAATGGACGAAAGTGAAAAAGCTTTAATATTACATGTTGAGACACAAGGTAATAACTACGCCCTGGCGATTGTTGAAAGCGGTTTTGATATGGTCAATATTCCCGCTTACGAATTGCAAAATGGTATAATCATTCCTGAATATTTTGCAAAAATATGGGGAGTCAACGTAGGTGACGCTTTAAATATAAACGGATATAAAACGTCCGTTTCGGCAATTGCCCCTCAATTTCTTGGATTGATGCTCTATACCAGCTTTGACTATGTTAATCAAATAACAAATGAGATTCCCGCTGCTTATAACACGATTTTTGGTAGAAGCGAAAATGTCGAATTGCTGGCTTCATATTTAATGGAAAATAATTTTGATTTTGCTACAATTGCTGATGATGAAACCAGTTTCTATTCCATTATGGAAAGCATATCGGTACTTATTTGGTTTATGATTGCCTGCTCGATAATTCTTGGATTTACTGTATTATATTCTGTTGGATTGATTAATTTATCTGCGCGGGAATACGAGTATATGTTTATCGGCGTTATGGGATATCCGCACAAAAAAATCATGTCGGCGCATTTAAAGGAAACCATAATGCAGCTTGTTTTAGCGGTTCCCCTTGGATTTATACTGGCTCGCTTGCTTTTAGAAGCCATAAAAGGCGAGTTTTCCAATAGCAGCTTTGTAATTGCATCGGCAATATTCCCCCAAAGTTATGTTATTGCTACCGTAATTGTTGTTGGTATAACTTTGGCGATGGCTTGGGTTACATCACGGCATATTAATAAACTGGATATAGTCGAAGGGTTGAAAGCGCAGGATGATTAAGGGAAGGCAGTCAGCATATTTTCAATAAAAATTCCATACCCGCTGGTTGAGTCGTTTACTAATACGTGCGTCACAGCACCTATCAGTTTACCGTCTTGGATAATCGGGCTTCCACTCATACCTTGCACGATACCACCGGTCAGTGATAACAGTTTGGGGTCGGTAATTTTCAAAACTATACCCCGGTTGACGTTATCATTTTCAAGAAAAATCTCGGTTATTTCTACTTCATAACTGGTCGGGACATCGTTTATGCTGCAGATTATTTTGGCGGGACCACGCCGGATATCCTGTTTCAAACCAATCGGGATAAATTCGCCGTCACGTATGGCTTTACTATTCACACTGATACTGCCGAAGATACCATATGGTGTATTATTAGTTATTTCACCTAATACATTTTGCTCATTATATTCGATAAATCCGGTCAATTCACCGGGTGCACCATTAACACCACGGGTAATATTAATGATGTCGGTACGGTATAATGAACCACTTTCAAGAACCATCAAGGTACTGATATCAACGTCATTTATTCCATGACCCAAAGCACCAAAAGTCCCATCTTCCATAATATAGGTCATTGTTCCGACACCCTGGGCATTATCCCTGACCCAGATTCCCATTTTGTATTCACCAGTTTTATTAAGCTCCGGACGCATCATCAGCTCGATTTCTTCTTCATCACGCTGAACCGTAAAAACCATCGCCCGTCCCTCACTATTCGTGATGATTTCAACCAACCTGGCTTTATCATCGAGTTCTTCGCCGTCAAGTGCCAAGATGTAATCACCGGGTTGCAAAATGTATTTCGCCGGGGAAAGGGTCTTACCACCATCTCCTTCAAATTCACCGATACCAACAACCAAAACACCCTTTGTTTTGACATATATTCCAATCGGAATCCCCGCCGGCATCAGTTTTGCATCACGGATTATGTCGATTTGGACGCTTTTTAAAGGAATAAAACCAAATAATTTTAAGTCAACAATATAATTATTCGTCGCTCCGGTCTTAATTGTCACCGGATTACGGAAATCAAGTTTTAAACCATTTATTTTAAATGCTTCAACCGCTTCATTATTATTTAAGTGAAAAATATCACCACTTGCTGGTATTCTGAAGTCAATGGTTTCATGGGCATCAGCACGCAAGTTTATTTGCGAAGGCACTCTGTTCCAATAGGTATACCATGTACCAACCGCCATGGCAATTATTCCCGAAAAAAGCAGGACGTACAAAATACAACGGAATTTCCGTCTTTGTTTTAGATTATCTTTATTCATGTTGGTAGTATGTGAATATCGAGAAATTTTATTTTATTTTTTCTTAAATTCCAATGCCAATTCTTTCATTTCCATTGCATTAGATAGAACTGTTTCTGTTATTTCCTCACCCCCGAGTAGTCTACCCAGTTCGCTGATGCTTTCTTTTTCGGACATTTTTTCTATCGTCGTGAGGGTCCTTTCGTTGACAACATCCTTTTTTATGGCAAAATGGGTATCAGCCATAGCCGCTATCTGGGGTAAGTGGGTAATACAGATTACTTGATGGTTTTTGCCTAAAATGCCCAGTCTTTCCGCAACTTTCCATGCTGTCTTCCCACTGATTCCGGCATCTATTTCATCAAAAATCAATGTCCCTTTATCTTCAATACCGGCTTTAATCGTTTTGAGTGCCAGCATAATCCGTGAAAGCTCACCACCACTGGCGATTTGGCTGAGCGGTTTAAGCTCCTCACCTAGATTTGGAGCTATCATAAAGACGATTTGGTCAAATCCTTCGGTATTAAAACTTTCTTCATCAGATTCAATCCGAGTTTCAAAACGTAGATGGGGAAAATTCAATTCTATCAATGCCTTCACCAAATTTTCTTGTAAAAATTCTGCCAGCTCCTTACGGACTGATGATATCTTACGGCATTTTTCAAGAATTTCATCACTTAGTTTTTCCTGCTTGTCCAAAAGACCATTGCGATAATTTTCATAATCAGCAAGAACCGAAAGACGGGTATTTTTTTCCTCGATTAGATTTATCACCCCTTCAAGTGTGTTTTGGTATTTACTCTTTAGATAATTCAATAGGTTAAGTCGGTTTTCGATAGTTATAAATTGCTCATCGTCAAATTCCAAAGTCGATAGATAATCCGCAGCTGAACGGTTAAAATCATTTAGCAGAGCATCAATATCATTTAGCTGGTCTGTAAGCGAGCTTAGATTATCATCCATAGCCGCGACTGCCATGATTTCCTTTAGGGCGCGCCCGATTTCACTTCCGGCGCTTCCATCACGGTCATAACCAGTGACACAGTGGGCTGATACAATCGCTTCGCGGATTTTCCCGGCGTTGTTCATCCGGTGGAATTCCTTTTCGATAAATTCATCTTCTCCTATTTTAAGTGATGCATTTTCGATTTCACGGATTTCAAACTCAAGTAATTCCATTTCCCTTTTACGGGCTGATTCTTCAAGCCCTTCTTTGTTAAGTTCACGGTTGACTGCAAGATATTCAGTGTAAATTTGTTTTAATTCATCTTTAATGGGGAGCAGAGCTTCCGCTCCAAAACTATCAAGAATTTCGCGGTGATTAGCCGCCTTTAACAAAGTCTGGTGTTCGTGTTGTCCGTGGATATCGAGTAATCTTCCCGCCAGATTTTTAAGTTGCGTATTTGTGATTGCTTCACCATTTATTTTTGATATACTGCGACCCGGCATGATTTTTCGCTGGATAATAACATACCCATCGTCTTCAATAGGTAGATCCATCGTTTCTAAAAGATTGATGATTTCCGGGTTGGAAACAGCAAATGTCAACTCGACAAGGGCATATTCCGCACCACTGCGGATGATATCTTTTTCTGCCTTCGCGCCTAATGCAAGATTGATTGAGCCAATGATGATTGATTTTCCGGCTCCTGTTTCGCCGGTCAGAATATTAAGACCTTCCGTAAAAATGATTTCTGCTTCCTCGACAAGGGCGAGATTTTTCACATGTAGACTAATTAACAAATTATTTTACCTTTCTTATGTGCAGAACTGCATAATGATATTTTAGCTACTCGATTATACTATATATTTTGTCCCGTACTGTATTTCCATCCGAAACCGTCCGTACCGCAATCATTATTGTATCATCCCCGGCAATCGAACCAAGTATTTCACTCCAATTCATTGCATCAATTGCGGCGGCAACTGCCATTGCCATTCCCGATACGGTTTTGACGACAAGGATATTTCCGGCGGCTTCGATGGAGATAAAGCCATTTTGTAAGACATTGATAAATTTTTCTTCAAGAGCATCCAAGGTAGTTGACCCAGATTCTAAGATGACATATTTTTGGCGGCCATTTGCTGAAGGCATTTTTGACAGTTTAAGTTCACGGATATCACGGGATACTGTTGCCTGGGTGACAGTGAAGCCGGATTTACCCAGTTGCTCCGCGAGTTCATCTTGGGTTTCGATTTCATTGTTGCGGATTAGATCCTTGATTTTTTCTTGGCGGTTTCGTTTCATGGGTGCTTCTCACTTTGTGGACGACCGAAGGTGGTCATCCCTATTATTTTTGCGGACGGTCGAGGGCGATCGCCCCTACAACTTCTGTTTTAGGATTTCGAAAAAGTTAAGTTCGCTTATCTTGATAATTGACGTACTTTTCTCTGATTTGGTTATTTTTATCCGGTCACCGGTTTTCATAAAGACTCGTTTATGTCCATCAAAAACTGCATCCACAACCTGCTCTTCATCATTTTTTCCTTTTGTTATATCAATTACCACTTCATCATCGGATGACAAAATAATGCTCCGGCTGCGCATTGAATGGGCGCATAAAGGGGTCAGCAAAATTATGTCCGCTCTTGGTTCAATGATAGGTCCCCCGGCTGAGAGGTTATACCCGGTCGAACCTGTCGGGGTTGAAACAACCATCCCGTCAGCAACATAATTGGTCAGCTTTAAGCCATTGACATAGAGGTCAAAATAAATCAACTGCATCGAATTATGACCGATAATGACTACATCATTTAAGGCACTATTCCCACCACCATCCAGCATCATCCGCTTTTCGATGATATATTCGCCATTAATAATTTTATCCAACGCGCTTTCGATGTGATCTCTGTCAACTTCGGCGAGAAAACCAAGGCTGCCCAAATTGATGCCTAGAAATGGAATGTTAAGATGTGCCAATTCTCCCGCAGCCCGAAGTAATGTCCCGTCACCCCCAAGTACTAGGACACAATCGGCATAACTGGGTTCATCACAAACACTTTTCCCAAACCGCTCAAGATAATCCCTGATTTGTGCCGTTACCTCAAAATCTTTATCCTTTAATTCATTTGTAACAATGTAAAAATTAGTCATTTATACCCCTATCAACATCCCCTCTTTCCACTTCTTTAAGAATCCGCTTTATAATGGTCTCATTATCAATCCCGATTTCTTTTTTTAGTGCCTCGACATTTCCGTGCTCAACATATGCATCGGGAACAGAAATACTGATTAATTGTATATCTATTTCTGCTTCGGTTAAAACCCGCAGGACTTTTTCCCCAAATCCACCGCTAAGAACATTTTCCTCCATTGTAACCATAAGTTTATGTACTTGTGAAGCCTTTAAAATTAATTCCTCATCAATCGGTTTAACAAAACGGGCATTTATCAGGGAACAGCAAAAACCGGCTTCTTTAATAGCTGCCCGTACTATTTCCGCTTCTTTTACCATACCACCGACAGCAATCAGGCAGATATCCGCTTCCTCATAGATTACCTCAGCCTGACCAAGGGAAATCGGCTTACGGTATTCGTCCAGTCCGGTATATGCTTCCCCACGGGGATAACGGATGGCAATCGGCGCTCCAAATTTGATGGCATATTTGAGCATATCAGAAAGTTCCCACTTATTTTTGGGTGCCATGATGTGCATATTCGGAATCGAAGAAAGATAAGATAAATCAAATATTCCTTGATGGGTTTCACCATCACTGCCTACCAATCCGGCGCGGTCAATCGCAAAAACGACCGGAAGGTTTTGGATACAGACATCATGCAGAATCTGGTCATAAGAGCGTTGCAGGAATGATGAATAAATCGCCACCACCGGAATCAATCCCCCGGCTGCTAGTCCGGCAGCAAATGTTACGGCATGCTCTTCGGCGATTCCAACATCAAAAAAGCGGTCGGGATACATATTGCGGAAGCGTTTAAGCCCAGTCCCGTCGGGCATCGCGGCCGTTATCGCCACAACTTTTTCTTCCTTGGCTGCCAATTTTACCATTACTGTGGAAAATATATCGGTATAGTTGGCAATGCGCGGCAGGGTTGGCAGTCCGGTTTCGATATCAAATGGTTCAGTTCCATGGAAACGGGCAGGATGACGTTCGGCAGGACCAAAACCTTTTCCTTTATGTGTCATCACATGTATCAAAACCGCCTGTTTTATCCGTTTGGATTCGCGGATTAGCCGGGCAATTTTTTTGACATCATGTCCATCAACGGTACCCATGTACCTGATGCCCATATCTTCAAAAAACATCCCCGGTATGACCATCTGCTTAAATGCTTTCTTGGTTTTTTGGATACCATGCACCATTTTGTCCCCGTATTTCGGGACACTCATCAAGCTGTTGTAGACTCCTTCTTTGATATCCAGATATGTATCAGCCGTCCGGATGCTGTTTAAGTATTTCGATACACCGCCGACGTTTTCGGAGATTGACATATTATTATCATTTAAAATAATTATAAAATTCGTTTCAAGGTGGGCGGCATTGTTTAATGCTTCATACGCCATCCCCCCGGTCAGTGAGCCGTCACCGATTACCGATACAATAGTATGGTTTTCACCTTTAATATCCCGTGCTTTTACCAATCCAAGTCCAGCTGATATTGATGTCGATGAATGCCCGGTATCAAAGCAGTCACTATCCGACTCTTTGCGTTTGGGAAAACCGCTTAAGCCACCGTATTTCCGTAATTCGGCAAATCCATCTTTTCTTCCGGTCAAGAGTTTATGTGTATATGACTGGTGTCCTACGTCCCAGATAAGTTTGTCTTCAGGAAAATTAAGCTCAAGATGTAATGCCATCGTCAACTCCACCGCGCCAAGATTGGAACCTAAGTGTCCGCCGGTTTTGCTGATAGTTTCAATCAAAAACTGTCTGATTTCCGCT
>Ga0209737_10001381_pt1 | contig 17521 bp, 13 predicted proteins | sample TergutCu122P3_FD_187284 | JGI IMG/M metagenome (GOLD analysis project Ga0209737, IMG submission 187284) | Cubitermes ugandensis P3 segment gut microbial communities from Kakamega Forest, Kenya - Cu122 P3 (SPAdes) (version 2) | ecosystem: Host-associated > Arthropoda: Insects > Digestive system...
ACGTACGAAGTACGCTCCCTTCCACGCCTCCTTGCTTCCTGGAATCTGCACCATTTCGACGCCGCGACCCTGCCGTCAGTGAATCGGGCGAGTGCGATAGCGGCGCAGGGGGCGTTGCCCCCAAAAACAAAAGTCGACGATGATGTTTTGTCCTTTTGTCTCGCGCCACATGCGGTTATCTGTCTTTTAGGCGACAGTTGCCTGCTTTTGCCCCTAAAACCACTTCGAGTCATAGTGAGCGTATCATGATTCTTGCCATTCTCGGATATATCCCCACGCACCCAAGGCGCGTCGTACGCGTCGACACGTTTGCCAAATTTCAGCAGCTTTGCGGCATGATCGAGCAGGAGAGCTACCTTGTGGGTCATGCAGCATGCCATGCCACGATGAATGGCTTCGAGCGAGTCCTGGCAAAGGATATCGTGGCAACGGAGGGGGAGAGCGTGCGTGGTGGGGTGGAGGCGCTCATGGCGGCAGGCCCATTCGATGCCCTCATCATGCCAGGCGTCCATGCCCCATCGGTCGAAAAGGCACTGCTGGATGCCTGCGCCAGCCTGTCTGCCGATTTTGCGTTTCGCCTGTTCCTCGACCCTCCGCGCGGGGCGGATATCGACCAGCTCATCGACTGGCAAAAGGCACTTCCGCCTTTTGCAGCTTATGCCTACCCGTGGGTTTTGACGCACACGCCAGGGCGCCGGGCGCCGGAGGTTTTGCCGCCTTCTTGCCTCATGCCAGCCCTGAGCCTTGGTATCGCGCCCCACCTGCGAGGGGTTCATGATGCCGATACCCTTCGCCTTGACGATGCCCTGGCGCTGGCCGAGGGCGGCGTCGAAACCATGATCGCTTCCGGCAAGCGTGCCGTCCTCATCAAACTCCGACCCGATCTGTACACAGAGCCTCCACAAACGGCTCATTTTGAAGACGTCATGGGCCTTCCTCTTCTTCCAGAACCACCCACCCAGGATCCCAGGCAGGCCAAGATCGAGCGCGACGAAGCCGCCATCGAGGCCATGCTGCTGGCGCAAATTGAGCTTCGCTGCAACGATGTCCTCGCGCAGGCGACTGCCAACAATGCTGCCCTCTGGTCGACGCTGACGCGCACGGCAACATCTGTCCTGCGCGACGCGCAATCGCGTGGTTTCATCACCAAATTTCACGTTCGATGCGACGAGGAGACGGCATCCTGGGGATCGCCCACTGTCCCCGTCGTGGAAATCCTCATCGCTTTTGCGCAACGCGTCCGTCAGGTGAAATTCAGAACACTGCGCGTGAAATAGTTATTTTTTTCGTGGGGGAACGCGTTCCCCCACACCCCCTGCAATGCTGCGCATTGCCTGTGGATAGAGGGCGAAGTGTATTGTTTTTAGCCATCTGCCCATCATTGCGAACAGAGGATGATGCAGAAGCGGCCTTCTTATTGCTGCGGTCAGGAGTATGACACGAGCACGCTACGAAAACGGAATCAGACCTTATCACATGGGCAAAAACTTGTCGTCAGTTGGAAGATATCACATTCCCACAAGCGAGTCGGTGGGCACAACAAAAAGCCTGAAAAGGCCATCGTCATCAGATTGCCCGCTGGCCAGCTGATGAAGTTCACCCAAGGAATCCATCCAAAACGCATCCACCCAAACACCGGAAATCGGCTTGCCGCTGCTATCCATGCACTGACCATAAATCATGTCAGGCCGTTTCAGAACAATGCTCTCTTTTTCGCGAGGTTCAACCTGCCTGGACAGCATCTGGCGGTGGCTGGGCATCCCCGTGCGTGCCGGGGGTTCGAACAATACCTCATAGGCCATCGTGTCAAGCTTCAGACTAAAATATCCCTTGTCATTTGTTGTCGTCTCCAGCGTTCCCATAGAGGCCTCGACGGGCTTTGCCGTCACTCTGGCATCTCTGACAGGTTTGCCTTCCGCCGAAGTCACGATGCCGCTATAAACGGCCTTTGGGTAAATCTCAATGGCAATGCTGTTCTCTTCCCACTGCAAAGGAACCGCTGCCATTGAGCCATGTGCATTCGCCTGATCAAAAATAACCTCCCCCTTGCATGTCACATCATCAGAATCCGGCAACACCGGCATGTCGACAGTGAAGTGCCCATGTGCATCGGTCACCTCATGCGCCGTCGAAAACCAGCGCATGTCCTTGCTCCTGCTTTGGCAGGCGACCGCGACCGATGCCTTGCCGCTTGAAAGTCCGGCCGCTGAGTGCAAACGCCCTGTGATGGTTTGTGCCGCCAGAGCATCGACTGCCATGGGCGAAAGCACAAAGCTATAGTATTTTTCCTGAAAGTCGGAAGACAGGCCCAAGCTCACAAAAGAGAGTTTCTTTGTGATTGTCAGTCTGGGCGTTGGCTTAAGGATTACCTGAACATCGTAAATGCGTTCGACATCATAGCGTTGTGGCGGCAAGAGCAGCTCGTAATAAGCTGTGCAGCGCCCGTCACGACAAATCGGGAACGTCGCTGAAGATGCCGGGGCATCGACCTCCTGAAGACGCAAACCGATTTCGCCCACAAACTCCGAATCGTCGATGCCGCTCAGCTCAATGATTCCCGTCACACGCCCCCCCCAATAACTCTCTTCGGGAAAGCGCGTTGCTTCGGCACCAGTTTCCACGTCGAGAGACACCATGTCATGCCCGGGCTTCACCTCAATGCCGTAAAAGACCATGGTTGGGTAATTGTACTGGTTCGCCATATTGGAAGGAGAGACAATCACATCATATTGGCCGGGCACCAAATTCAGCCGGGCTGCCGCATTGGCATCGGTGTCCCGCATCAGCTCCACCGTCTGAGTATAATCAAGCGCAGCGGATCCGGTACGCGAAAGGAAAGTGGCCACGCCCGCCACAGGCACATCGTGATATTTTACCTGAATGGCAGCAGCAACCAATGCCGGCTGCAAAAACGTGCCAAAGGATTGTCCCGGTTGAAATTCGCCCTGCACAACGACAGGTGCATGCAAAGCTTCAGGGTAGGTGAACCGCATCACCAAAGGCATGGAAGCCGAAGACACACCTACACAACGCTCTGCCAAACACTGCCTGGACGCATCACATCCGCGTTTTGCGGAACAGGCAATATCTTCGCCAGAGGCCAGCTTCTGGAAGACAGTATCCGAAGGCAAAGCCTCACACCCCGCAACAAATGCAAAGATCAGAATGATGGGCAATCCCAGTGTGGAGCAAATTCTCATATTTCCTCTTCAGGCAGGCCAACCACCAGCTTTCGGCGATCTATAGCGATTCGCCAGCAGAATTCAACCCATCCACCGATGCGTGCACTTCCTTCTCGACGAAAGTACAATACACCCGTACCCCAAGCGCATCAAAAAGCGGTGGTTTTGCAGACAGAGCAGTGGGTGGTGTTCAAACCCATCCACTGCCCGACGCTCTAAACTTTTCATTCCCCCACATCCTGCCCAATCTAGAACCTGTATCCTGCCCGATCTTCTTGCGGGATGAGAACACGCGTCGTCATGGGCGGCACCACCACTTCGACCTTTCCGCCGTTTGAAGTCACAGAGTAGCTATCGTCATTGAGAATGTCGATAAGCAACGTGCTCCCTGCCCAGGGTACAGTCATCATACCGTCACCGATGGTGCCACGCGTACGTTTTATATCCGTTTCGTGCGTATTGACCACGACCACCACGCTCTTGCCCTCATACTGGCGCGTAAAAGCAAAAATACCCGCGTCATCGCCAGTGGTTCTGTTAGAATGCCAAATATCGCCAAACATCGTCCCCCGACGCAGCGCAGGCACTGCCTTGCGAACGTCGATGACTTTTCGGATGTGCTTAAACAGGGGATTGTCCGTGTTGAAGGGCTTATAGTTGGCGTAGCCAAAGTTGGGATTGCGTGCAAAAATGGACGCGGACGGATCCCACATGTCCTCGCGGTTGGCAGGATCATTGCCACCCATAAAACCTTGCTCCGTGCCGTAATAGATGCAGGGAATGCCGCGTTGCAAAAGGACAAACGTGAGGGCATTCTTAAGCGAATCTACCCCCCTGGCATCGTTGCGAAAAAACAGATATCGGCCAACATCGTGGTTATCGATGAAGTTGACGAGCAAATCGCGAGGCGCAACGCCGTTGCCCTGTGAATCGACAGCACCTCCTGGCTGAGGCACCCCGTTGTACATGGCGTGGCGGCCGCCAGTATTCCAGGTATAATCCCAACCATAGAGAACCGATGTGCCATAGGCATTCCCACCACACACTAACGCCGTATTGCCCGGCGCACACATGAACGCCTGGTCAATGGCATACTTCTGTGAGAACAAAAAGACCGAATCGACCTGATCCTTCTGGCTGTAAGCCGCCAAAAGATTGTCATCACCATCGAAAGCCTCACCAAACATGAAGAAGTTCTTTTTCCCGCGAGAAGCAGCATGCGCACGAATCGCCGGGGCAAATTCTTCCCAGAAGCTGTACTCGACATGTTTGAGCGTATCGATTCGGAAACCATCCGCATTCGTGACGTCGATCCAGTAGGTAAACACAGCGATAAGGGCTTGCCGGACATCTGACCTCTCTGTGGCCAGATCTTTCAGCCCGCCGGGGAAATCGCCAAGCAGCGTCTGATCGTTCTGATAGTACAGCCGTGCCTGGCCCGGATCGATGTAATCGCCGGGTGTTCCATCAGGATTCGTCAGACGATGGATGTAAGGCTTGGTTTGGTTGGGCTGATAATCATAGCTGTAGATGCGCCCCTTCCTGTGGTACCAGTCTGGATTGGCAAACCCCATCCGCTCTATATCAGAGTCGATGATGCCATTCCGATTGAGATCGATGTTCTGCGGCCCCGGGGCAACGCGGTTGATACTGGGCATGTCGAAGAAAATAATGGGGGCGTCACCAGCCAGGCCCATGCTGGTATAGGATTTAATCCCCTCTGCACGAAAGTCTGGATCATACTCTGTGACGCGGCTCAGGTCAGATACAATGCAATGTCTTGAGACACCCTCACCACGGCAAATCAGCTCCTCGCGGCCTGAGCCCGGATTGGCCTGGCCTGACCCGGCCAGCCACTCATCAGGCTGACCATTCATGTTGATGTCATAGAAAAAAACCTGCCCTACGTGATTGGTCACGATGTCGAGAATGAGCTTCATCCCCCGGGCATGCAGGGCATCGCTGAGCCGGCGAAGCGTTGCCAGATCGCCAAAATGCGGGTTGTGCTTGAGAAAGTCCTGCGTCCAGTAACCATGGTACGAAGCAAACCCCGCATCTTCCTCAACGTTCTTGACAACAGGCGATATCCACAGCGTTGTCACCCCAAGCGCCTCAAGGTAATCCAATTGGTCGATGATCCCCTGCCAGTCTCCGCCGTGGTACCGTGACATTGAGCGTGAATCGACGTTGAAGTTGTTATTGACGTCCCCGTCATAGAAGCGATCCACGATGATCTGGTAGATCACTTCATCCCGCCAGTCCTCGACATGCGTCGACAACTCAATCCCCTTCTCATAGGGCTTTGTCGGAAGGGAAGTGGCATCCACACACCCCAAACCCAATCCGGAAACACACAACAACGCGCTCAAACAAGCCAATCGAACTGTTATCTTCATGCGAGCATCCCTTCCTGAACTACCGTCCTGATGACGAAAAATCCCCACTGCAAACATGCCCCTCAGACGCGAACGCCAAAGGGACATGCGCAAGCCAGGGCCTCGCCCAAAAACCAAAGGCTGTCTTACAGGCCGCGCCTGCCACCAAGCAATCCACCACCCTTGCCGCTATCCAGGCCAGACTTACCCGGTTGTGTCGTATCTGCAGCGGGAGGCTTTGGCTGCGAACCTCCACTTCCACCCGCAGGACGCGGACGCGGCGCAGTCGTCGCCCTCACGGGTTTGGGATCATCCGCCTGCTTGACGACCATTACCTCCATCGAAACCATGTCGAGCGACTCCGGGAGGAACCCAATGCTGCGCGAGTCATAGTCTGTCGAGAGGGCATAGATGTCGACAGGCTCCTGACTGAGCAAATAATAGCCTATCCCACCGCCAAGCCCCAACACCACCAATGCTGCCATGGCAATAAACGGCACTTTGGAACGCTTCGGCCGCGACTGCTCAAGAATTTCCTGCTGACGCAATGCCTCAATCTCGGCCTGCTGCTCCCTCAACAACAACTCATTGGCACGCTTCTCAGCCTCTTTGCGTGCCTTTGCTTCCGCCTCGGCGCGCTTTCGCGCCTCCTCCTCGCGTGCCAGACGCGCCTCTTCCTCAAGGTCGATAAGACCAGCCTCAATGTCCTTCTGCCGCTGAAGCTGAGCCTGCATCTCCGCCTGGCGCAGGCGCAGCTCTTCCTGCTGCTGCTGCTGCGCAGTAAGCTCACGTTCGGCCTCCAGACGCTTCATATCCTCTTCATACTCACGACGACGGCGTGCATCCTCGGTGGCACGCTGACGCGCCTCTTCCTGCTGACGTGCCTCTTCCTCTGCATCTTTAGAGGAGTCGTCCAAAATGCAGCCAAGAAGGTTTGATGCATTGTCGTCACTGCTCCACGCCTGGGCCTTCACCGAGCGGCGCTGCTTGACGCGCGCCACCTCGCCACTGGATGACATTTCTGAAAGTTTGTTCAACGATGCCGCCAACGAAGATTCTTTTGACATAACCACTCTCCCAATGAGAAAATGTTGCACCTTCCCCACAGATTCAGATTACCATCTGATTCCTCTCTTGTGAAGCGCTTTCAACCGCTCTTACATTCCCACCCCTGCTGCTGAAGCCAGCCCCCTCTCAAAGCGGCTTGCCCCGGCCACCCTTCTCCCCATGTTATCAACCCCTCACGCCCCACTCAAAGGAACCTCCCCCATGCCCCTCATTCTGGCCAGCACGAGCCCCTACCGAAAAGCCATCCTGGTTCGCCTCGGACTGAACGTTTCGCCGCATGCCCCAGACTACGACGAACACCCCATCGAAGGCCTGGACCCAGTCGCGACGATTCTGGCCCATGGGCGAAACAAAGCACTCAGCCTTCGCGCCAGGTTCCCGGATCACATCATCATTGGCTCAGACCAGGGCCTGCTCTTTGAGCAAACCCTCCTCGGAAAACCCCACACCTTCGAGGCCGCCTGCCAGCAGCTCGCTGCCATGCAGGGAAAAACCGCACAGCTCATCACGAGCCTCGCCATCCTCCCTCCCACACCCTATGACATCCAAACCCACACCGACATCACCACCCTTCATTTCAGATCGCTCACAGACACAGAAATCAAGCACTACATCCTCGCCGACATGCCCCTCGACTGCGCAGGATCTTTCAAAATCGAATCCCGCGGCCCTCTCCTCTTTGATGCCATCGAAACGTGCGACCCAACGGCCATCGAAGGTATCCCATGCATGGCCCTGTGCCGCTTCCTTGCCGAGATCGAAAAAAATATCCACACGCCCATCCTGTTCGCCCCAAATTGACCCCTTCTGCTGGTGACGCTCTGGCTGTCGCGCTCTATTTGTTAAGGCGCCCCTGCGAGCGCCCCAACAAATACGAGCGCGGCTCAGGCTATCTGGCCAGAGGGCCAGATACGCCTGCGCACATTTTCAGGCGGGCGCTGACGCGGACCCGGTTGCAGGGGCGAACTGTGTTCGCCCGCTACGCCCTTACGGAATGTGCACATTCCATCCACAAGCAATGCGCAGCATTGCAGGGGGCATGGGGGAGCAATGCTCCCCCATAAAAAAACAAAAAGCGGGGCCACGCCCCCACAAACACAATATCGCGATAAAATACAAATTCGGCTTAAACGACCCCCAAAACACATTATTCCAAAAATTTTCTTGACATGCATTTAAATTTGTCAGACAGGTTGCCGCCTTGTGCCGTGGGATATTTCTGTCAGGAGATATCCATGGCGCCAGTCCATATGTTCAAATGCGATTTTTCCAAAATCCGCCAATTTTTAAGGAATTTCAAATGAAAAAATTACTCGCTTTGTCTATCGCCTTCGCTTTGCTCACCCTCACGGCCTGCGGGCCAAAGGCTGCCCCCGAAGCCGCTACAGACAGTGGTTCACAGACCACAACAATTGAGACTGTTGAGGTTGAGGAAGTTGAGATTGAAGAAGCTGCCAACGAATCTTGCGAAAATTCCGATTCTTGCGGAGACTCTGAAGAAGGCTAGTGATTTATGGCCTGGCCTGCCCCGTTCATGCGGGGCAAGACCTGAGCCGAAACTGGTTTTCGCCCTGACTTGGTATTCGCAAAGCGCTATGCTCACATCCCTTATTGATGATGAAGCATCTGATTATTTTCGCTTATTTTGCGTCATGGTGTAGCTGAAAGTTTTGCCGGTGTCCGTCAGCGTGAAGGTGTAACCGAAATCTGGCCGAAGTGTTTCGGAGGAGACAGATTCCAGGACAATTTTTTGACCATCGACAACGCGATAAGCGATAAGATCCCAGCGTCCGCTCGGAACGATGGTTTCACCGCCGGGTTCGGCACAAACCAGCTCGGCGACCCGCCGAAAGCAAAGTGTCAGGTCACGGCTGGATCTTCTGCCAAAGTTAATGTGGGCAATACTCTGCGATGACAGCTGCATATAGCTGTCGACTGTGATCGATCCAAAGGGCGTGGAATCAAAGACCATGTTGAGCGGAAACCGGCCGCCTTTGCGCAGTGCCAGTTCTATGAGTTCCGCTTTGGAAACACGCAATGTTCCGGTTTTGGTGTGATGACGGCCTTCGGCCGCAATCCGAATCGAAAAGCTGCGATCCTGCTCGAAATCCTTGGGAACAGACAGCGTAAACAGCGTCGTGCGGTCCGAATTAAACTGTGTCTGAAGCTCGGGGAGCTGCAGGGTTTCCTCTGCGCGCGTGGGCCATATCACATGGAGATGATCGCCCATGCCCTCATACCTGACCTGGATAAAGTAGGGAAAACCGCTCACGGTTTGGATGACGTATTCCTGCATCGGAAGAAGCACTCTGCCATTGACATAGATAAGCATCTTTGCGACGTCCGCATTCTCCGGTGCCCTGATGGTCAGTCTGGATGTCTGATAGAGCTCAGAGGAAACAAGCTCCACCGAAACGGGATATTCGACAAAGTTGCGATCCTTATTGAAAACGTCGAGATATGGCACATAGCCATCGTGATAGATCGCAATGGCATTGCTGCGATCCGCCGCCAGAGGATAGGAGCCCCCCTCAAGCGTGCGCGCTGTCGGCGGCACGAAAACACCGTTGATCAACACATTGGCGTTTCCGGGGATGATGCTCATCTGTGTTTCGACGACCGGAAGCGGCTCAAAGGCTGGTGTCTCAGGCTCGGCTAGTGCTTCCTCCTCCTGAGGCATTTCTTCGGTGATGAAGATTTTTGCAATCACCACGACCCCACCCAAAATGGCCGCCAAAACAACCAAAAAGAGAGTCACGAGAATTGGCCAGTGCCTTTGTTTGGGTTTGGCGCGCTCCCCGTTGACCTCTTCAATGGCACGCAGCAGCGGAGAGTCAACCATGAGCGTGCTCTCCCCCTTGTGGGAGACAACCGGCATGTCATGAATGGCATCCTCCATTGCCAGAGGAGAGGGATCCTCTGCTGCGGCAGAATTCTTGTCCACGACAACCACAGCAGACTTGGCAATGCCATCGCCAAAATCAATGCTGTCCTCGTCCTCAGCAAGTGAAGCCTGCTGACGTTCGTACTCGGCAAAAGCCGCCATATCAATGGCATTGCTGGCATGAATGAGCGAGGACTCACTTTGATGAGCGTTGTGTTGGGAATGGTCGCGCATGGGATCTCTCACTGGAGCAAAATTGAACACTGTTTGTCTGATGATTTCATCAGGCACATGCCTAACAAGTCAGAGCAGCCAAAGCAAGCCCTATAACCGTTTGTACCCCTCCTGTTTGAGGACAAAATTATCGCCTTTCACATCCACGCCAAAGACATAGCCACGCTTGGGCTGAAGCTCCTGGTGATAGGGGTTGCGCAGCACCCGCTTTGAATTATGCGGGCCTACGTAAGCAAATGCTTCCCAGCCATTGCCTGAAGGTATGACAGTTTCTCCTGTCATGCTCGGGCAAACCAGCTCTCCGACGCGCCTGAAACAAACCTGAATATCTGAATTCTTTGGCGTCTTAAAAGCCACCCGTGACTCACCCAGCGAATCGGCTAACAAATCCGTATCAAAAGATACCGTCCCAAACCCACGGGGGTATATGCTGAAGGCCAGCGGGATGCGCTGCTTGCGTGCAATGCTGTACTCAACAAGGGCGCCGGCAGGCGCATTCACTATCACCGGGGCGTTATAAACCGTATCCCCCATGGCAATCCGCACAGAGTACGGCTGAGCAGTGCGCACAGGGAACTTTTTCAGCTCAAGCGTTGACCCGCCCCGGGCATTGTTCTCAGAAGTAAGCGCCGGAATCATCACCAGATTGTCGACAGGACTATCCGGCCAGATAATGTGCATGTGTTTGCCGAAACCAGGTTTTTCCAGCACAAGAATATGCGGGCGCCCCAGAACCACATCGTGAACATCCATCGGGAAGCGAGGCAGTGTACGGCCATTAAAGGTCGCTTTGAGGTCGAAGCCTTCGACGGAAGGATCGCGGAACTTGAAACTGACTTTCGACTTCAGATACAACTCATCCGACTCAAAGTCGACGACAATGGGGCTTGAAAAATCAGCGCCTTTTTCGAAGGTTTTAAAGAATGGCACCATGCCATCGCGGTAAGCAAAGATGGTGTTGCGATGGCCGCGCACAAACTTGTGACTGCCGGCAGCGGCTGTCCGAACGCCATTGATATAGAGTGTCGCATCCGAAGGAATATCAATGTTGACATCGAAATAGTTCAGTGGTGTGGCCACCTCGACCACATCGGCGCGCACTTCCTGTGCGGCTTCTTCCTGAGCAGCTGCCTGAACAGGTGACTCACTGCCGCTTGTCATCAAGACCACCACCACGCCGATAATGACGGCCGCGGCAACGGCAATGCCAATCATCAGCCCGGTATGACTGGACTTGGGTTTTGAGGCGGCCTCACCTGCGTAGGTCTCTATGAAGGCCAGGCGTCTGGCAGCCGCCGCCTCGTACGCCACTCTTTCCTGCTCTGCCGCACGTTCGAGTTGTTCCTGTTCGTAAGCCTCACGCTCTTCGGGCGTCAAATCTGCAAGGGCGAGCTCAAGCTGCTCCTGCTCATAGGCCTCACGCTCTTCGGGCGTCATCTCCGCAAAAATACTCTCCATATGTGCCTGATAGGCCTCCCCTTCTGACAGCACCGATATGGCAGCATCCTCATCCTCTGCCGGCGCCACCCCGTCCGCAGACAACCCCGCCTCGGGCTCTCGCGCCACCGAAGGCCCCTCAACCGTCGGGCGCTCGGCAACCAACTGCCCCGATACTACTGCGGGTTCCTCGACCGTCGGGCGCCTGGAAACCTCCTGCCCGGCTGCCACCGAAGGCAACTCTGCCGTCGGGCGCTCAGCAATCGACTGCCCCGACACCACCGCGAGTTCCTTGATCGTCGGGCGACCGGATCCACTCGCTGCCGCACCCAAACCAGAGTCATCGCTCACAGCCTTAAGGATATCATCGACCACCCCCACCTGCGTGGGCTCTTCGTCGCCACCCTCCCCATCCGATTCCTCCCCGAATGTGGGCACCGGCGGCTTAGATGTCACAGCAGGTGCAGGCGAAGGCTTGCCGCGCGAAGAAAGGGGCGGCAGAATGGCCTTGCTAAAGCGCCTGGTCGGTGCATCATCCGAATTTTGCTCCGTATCCTCAGCCGGGTTTAAAACCTCTGCTGCCTTTGAAGTCTGGAGCTTTGCAGCGGAAAATGGATTAAAACTACCACTTGAATCGTTCATGTCGTGCCTCGGTGGGGTGGAGGAGGGGGATTTATGCGAGGAAACGCCGCCAGCCCTGTCTGGTTGAACAGAACACGCAACTCCCTCAATTCTGCCACATTCGCATTGTCCATTCAAGTCACCTTGATGGCCAATGCAGGACAATCACCCCTCCTCCTCGATCTCCGGGATATCCTCGCAATCGAGATATCCCTTCAGTGCTCGCTGAAGGTTGCGGCGGGCGTGGTGGAGGCGGCTCATGACAGTGCCTACCTGAATCTCCAGGGTCTGTGCGATTTCTTCGTATGTCAGCCCGTCGACTTCACGAAGCACGATAATCGCGCGGTGCTTTTCGGAAAGCATGCCCATAGCGCTGTGAATCTGCTCGCGAAGTTCGGCACGGGCATAAACACGATCCGGATTCGCGCCCAGACTCTGAGGCTGATGTATGTCGGCAGATGCAAAGTTTTTCTGAAAATCGTTATCGAATTCGACTTCCTTGGCAGTCCTGCGGCGGCGATAACGATCGACAGAGAGATTGTAGGCGATACGATAAACCCAGGGGAAGAATTTGGTTTCCGGCTGAAATTTGTGAATGTTCTTATAGACGCGGATAAAGCATTCCTGGGATATCTCAAGCGCATCCTGGCGATTGCGCACAATGGCATAGACAGCGGCAATAACGCGATCCTTGTAGCGCCAGAAAAGCAGCTCAAAAGCCTGCATATCGCCGGCCTGAATCTTCAGGACAAGCTGTTCGTCGCTTGAGTTATCCATAGGTCGTTGCGTCAGAATCGGCGGCTGCCCAAGAGGGCAGAGAAAGCTGTCTTGTCGCGGATTTATCCGCACTCAGGAGGCTAATAGGAAAGTGGATAGGTGACCTTTTTGATCGTCCCGCCAAACTGCCTGAACTTCAGAGAAGAAAAAGCAGAAACGAGGCATTCATTGAGCTCACCCTGAGCTGTCGTTGTAAGATTACGCACCGATCCAGACTGTTGAATGGCAAAACTGACGGTAACCTGATGCCTGCGGCCACCCGAATGCTGTACGAAGCAATCGGATTGTCTGCGAAGCGCCCGCGGATTCATGAGCTGCTCCTCGATTTCCCAGTCCAGAAGCGGCGGGAGTTCCACACCATCCTCACCGCCAAAGGAAAACGTTTCGATGCCATCATCCTGCTGCTGCCCCCCCATGGGAGACAGCCCTGCTGCCCGGCGCTTGGCCGCAAACACCTTTCGATGCTCTGCCTCCCAGGCTGCCAGGGCTGCTTCACGCTCAGCAGCAGTTGCCTTCGGATCAAACAGTGCCATAGCCTGTTTTTCGTCTACATTGAGTGAAAACTCTTCCATCTTCGGGAGCTCAAACTCCTTGGAAAACTTCGGAAAAGCCGCCTCAAGCGCCAATGGCTCAGGCGCCGCCAGCATGCTCAAAGCGATGATGGGAATGCTGATGAGCGCAGCGACACCGAGGATCCCGGCGATGACCGTCGAGATGCCTGCCGTCTTGACGCGTTTTTCCGTGCGTTTCTTCCTGGCAGCAGCCTCTGCCTGGTTGCGTTCACGCACCGGAATATAGGCTTTCACAGCTTCCGCACACGCCGGGATCTTGCCCAGCGACTCACGTTTCTTTGTGAGGGTATTGTATACGAGCGTTTTTTCGTGAATCTCATCCTGGTAGAGCTTTTTCAGCAAACCCTCTGTGTTAAAAGGTCCATAATCCAGACCATTCTTCTGATATATCCAGACCTCCGGATCGCCGGTCTTGGGATGCGCCCCCGAGATACGGTCCTCACCGCGATCAAAGAGATCGGGTTTTTTCTGGGGGGGGAAATCAAGCGCCGGCAAGTCACCGCTGGCCGTCAGAGCACGCAAATCGTTCACCCCTAAAACGATAGACGACAGGTCGGTGTCGCTTGGGGCATCGACCGCTCGCTTCAGGCTTTCTTTAAATGCTGCAACATTCTTAAACCGTACTCCGGCATCCTGCCTGGTGGCCTGATACAAGCTCTCTTTAACGGCTGCAGAGATTCCGGAAAGCCTCTCGATGAACTTTTCAGGCGCACCGGAGTAACCCTCCAGCGACAGACCGCTCATCAGCTCGGCAAACAACAGGCCAAGCGAATACACATCGGAAACGGGTGTCGGCATTGCGCCAGAAGTATGACGCACCTCGGGGGCCACAAAAACGCCGCCAAAATAACGATCACGCCTGCCGGCGGACAAATACCGGGATGCGAGATGCGCACAGACATAGTGCGCCATCTTGACTCGCCCCTGGCTCGTGACAAGAATGGTACGCGGAGAGAGCGAACCATAAGCACACCCTGCCTGGTGAACCGCCTCAAGGCCGGAACACAGGTGCGCCAGGAAGCTATAAGCAGCCTTCAGCCCAAGAATCTGCCCGCGCTCGCGGCGCACCCGCAAATGCGCTTCAAAGGTTTCACCATCGACATATTCCATGCCAATGTAGCCAGCCACGCCATCTGACACAAATAACTCAAGGTTCGCCATACTCTTGTGGCTGATGCTTCGAAGATCTGCCACCACATGCCTGATCTCTTCCGCCAGGGAAGCATCGCACGCAAAACTCAACTGCAAAAAAAGAAGCATCTGGCGAGTATTTCGATCCGTCACCAAACACGTCACACCGAGCTCGTCCTCGCCCATGATCGTGACGACATCATAGCGATCGGCGATCACATCACCGGCAGCGACCTTTGTCAGCGTCAGTTCACTCATCGTCATTCCTTAATGAGATGCCACAGGCAAATCAATCACCCATCGCCCGGACTCGCGCCGGAGCTCGACATTGATTTGCGCCGCATCATGTAGCACAATGCTCACCATCGCCTTGTCAGCATCTGCCGATGTGACCTCAAACTTCTTGTACTCCCGGGTTGAAGACAACATGCGCCCAAAACGCAGCATGTCGGCGCCCTCCCGTGGCGGCAGATTCGGATGCGCAGCGTTAAACGACGCCGCTTGCGAGGCAAGCGCCTCGCGGGTCGAATGTCCCAAAAATTCCCAGGCCAAAGGCAAATCCTGCGACTCCGCCGCAGACAAAAATGCCTTCAAAACATCATCAGGCGCATCTTTCTTCCAGGCAGGCTGCCCAGAACACCCCCAAATACCCCCTCCCAAAACCAGCACGACGACACACACCCAGCGGTGCCAACGCACGCCCAAAACTCGCCTGACCGATGATGCCACGCAAAACGCCATGCCAAATTACCAAACACACTGTCGGGCGCACCCCATGCCGAACGCCGGCATGCAGGACACCCCCATCGTTAACGCCGCACGCTTATCGCACGCACCGAAACGCGCGTCAAGTTCCGCCCACGATACAACGCCACGACTCACTCGCCAGGGCTACCGCTTGCCACACACCAGCCGGCGCACCCTGTCCTCAAACAAAATCTCCGCCTTCGTCGATTCGATCAACTCCAGAACAGCCCCCAACCCAAACGTCGGATGCCGCACCACATCGCCCTGCCTGAACTGGCCGCGAATCGAATAGGCCTTGATCTCAGCCTCTGCAACATCGCGCGTCAAACGCGCCCATGCCGCCTCACGAGACGCTTCATCCGCCATCTCCTCGGCCGAAAGCAACCCGCGTGCCGCCGGTGCCGCGCTCTTTGACCCGGTTTCACGCCGATGCTCATGATGACACTCCGCACACACTACCCTGCGCGTCCCATCGTGCATCACAGCATGAGGCCTGATCTCCCGACACTCCGGGCACCACTCCTCAATCAGCTCCGCCTCTTCCAACTCGTTCTCAAGCGAATCTTCGCCGCTATACGAATTCATCAAATCGTCATTCAGATCGTCATCAAGTTCGCGCTCATCGACATCGCGTGTAGACTCACTCATCACCAACCCTCAATCTCCTCTCATCGTTGTCATTCACCGGGCCAAAGCCGCGCGCTTTCTTACACATGACTCCTATGGCGTCAATCGCTTTTTCGACCTTCTTTTTTGTCAGGGCGACCGGATAACCGCCAACAGGGTGACCGAAACGGTCTCGAACGCGCAGTGCGCGCCCCTGCAACGAATCACTCAGCCCGACGTTTCACGAATCACCAGCGCAGCAATCGCCTCTGCATCCCGCGCCAAAATCTCTGCATCCTGCCCCTCCAGCATGACGCGGCACTTCGGTTCCGTGCCCGAATATCGCACCAGCACGCGACCTTCTTCACCATAACGAGATTCTGTCTCACGGATAAGTGCCCGGGTCAGAGGCAGGGAGTCGATGGGTATCTTTTGCTCAACCCTGAAGTTGAGCAAAACCTGAGGATACTTCTGCATGACGCTCGCAAGCTCCGAGAGCCTGCAGCCGCTTCGGCGCATGCACGAAAGGACGCGCAGTGCAGCCAGCAGGCCATCGCCAGTCGTCGAATGATCAAGCATCACAAGGTGACCGCTCTGCTCTCCGCCCAGATTATACCCGCCGCGCCGCATGGCCTCGACCACATACCGATCGCCCACTGCCGTCTGGATTGTCTTAATGCCATGCACCTGCATGGCACGATGCAGGCCAAGATTGCTCATCACCGTGGTCACCAGCGTATTGTGGTTCAACGCACCGCGCTGCTTCAAATCTATCGCAAGCATCGCCATGACAAAGTCGCCGTCGACAATCAGGCCATTCTCGGCCACCAGGATAAGCCTGTCCGCATCGCCATCCAGCGAAATCCCGATATCCGCACCATGCGCCCGCACCAGTGAGGCACAATGCTCTGGATGAAGCGCCCCAACATCCGCATTGATATTGTACCCATCGGGCGTAACCCCCGTCTCGATAACCTCCGCACCGAGTTCCGTCAAAACCGTAGGCGCGATCTTGTAAGCCGCACCATGGGCACAGTCGACGACAACCTTCAGGCCATCGAGTGTCAGTTCACGCTCAAAACTCGATTTTACAAAGGCATTGTATCGCCCCAGTGCATCGTCGATGCGACGCGAACGGCCGATCCGCTCAGGCGAGGCAAGGGCATCAAGACACCCCGGATCATGCAGCGACACCTCTATGGCCTCCTCCACATCGGTGGGGAGCTTAAAACCATCCCGTCCGAAGATTTTTATCCCATTGTCATGATAGGGGTTGTGTGAGGCACTGATAACGACGCCTGCATCACAGCGCATGGCCGAGGTCAGATGGGCAATCGCCGGCGTCGGCATGGGACCGGTAAACAGCACCGAACCGTTCATCGCATTGATCCCTGCCGCCAGTGCAGATTCAAACATGTATCCAGAACGGCGCGTATCCTTGCCAATCAACACCTTAAACGGCACCTCATCGTGCCGCCGGAAGTTCGCCACCAGCGCCTTGCCAAGGCACAGCGCCATATCGGCTGTCATCGGAAACTGATTCGCCAGCCCTCGTATGCCATCGGTCCCAAAGTAACGCTCCTGCATCAATGCACCCTCCGCCTGTCTGTTTCACCCAATTCAACCCATGCCGACAATACGGCACCTGTATAATGACACGTCCAACACCCTGACAACACAAGATATTCGGCATTGCAGCGCAATCGCTGGAAAAAATTCGCAGGGGCGCGTCCGAAATGTGGCCGGTTCACCCGAGTAGGGGCGACCGTCCCGGTCGCCCGGGCGACGCCTATATATTCGTCTAGTTGCATAAACGACCGTCCCGGTCGCCAGGGCGACGCAGTCGCCATAGCGGGGCGTTGCGGGGCCGGCGACTGAGGCCCCGCA
>Ga0209737_10001382_pt1 | contig 17513 bp, 18 predicted proteins | sample TergutCu122P3_FD_187284 | JGI IMG/M metagenome (GOLD analysis project Ga0209737, IMG submission 187284) | Cubitermes ugandensis P3 segment gut microbial communities from Kakamega Forest, Kenya - Cu122 P3 (SPAdes) (version 2) | ecosystem: Host-associated > Arthropoda: Insects > Digestive system...
ATCTATTAAAAAACGTGGCAAAATTAGTAATTTTTTTTTGATTTTTAAAATGTTTTGACAAGAAAAAAATGTTCGACTATGCCGAACATTTTTAAATTTTGAAATAACAATTTATCATTCATACGAATTGTAATCAAAATGCCACTTAAAATCTATGTTTGGTTTTTTTGTTGTCATTCCGCCTCCTGTTTGATAGGCAGTATTCCAACCCTTTTTCAAATCTAAATCGTATTCAAATGTATTACCATTATTTTTAAATGAACCTGTAATTTTTACATCAGTATCAACATAAATAAAACTAACACTTCCATACTTTGTTTTGCTTCTTCCATAAAAACTGAAATCTGCATCAATATATTCGTTGTTCTTGTACGCTTTAAAATAACTAATTCTTGTCATTTCAACATTTTCGTTGCTTATTTTTATTCCATTTGATATTTCCCATTCAAAATAAAGAGTTATAGGACGAAGCGTTCTTTCGTCAATTTCTTCGGGCAAGGTTATTTTAAAACCGCCATTTTCAAATGGTGCAGATGCAATCATAATTTCTGACCACATTGCACGAACTTCATCAACACTATTGTTAAGATAATGTCCGTTTTCAACTTTGGCATCAATGGTTAAACTACCTCCATTTCTTGATTTTTCACAACTTGTAAAACTCAATGCAGTAAACAATATCGCTGTCAAAAAAAGAATCTTCTTCATAAATAATAAAGATTTTAATTTTAAAATTTCTGCAAAGATAAAAATTATTTTTTAAACAACAAAATCAAAAAAATTGTACCTTTGCACTTCGATACAAAAAATCTCAAATGCCAAACGAACATCTTGAAAATATTTTAAAAAATTTGCCTTCGTCTGCGGGGGTGTATCAGTTTTTCAATAAGGAGGGAACGATAATTTATGTCGGTAAGGCAAAAAATCTCAAAAAGCGGGTTTTGTCATATTTCAACAAAATTCACGAGAGTCCAAAAACCAACATTCTTGTTGCGCAAATTGTTGATATTCAATATATTGTGGTAGAAAGCGAGAGCGATGCGCTTCTGCTCGAAAACAACCTCATAAAACGCCTGCAACCCCGCTACAACGTAACGCTAAAAGACGGCAAAACATACCCTTGGCTCTGCATCACAAAAGAAGAATTTCCGCGCGTATTCAAAACCCGCAAAACATTCCTGCACGCAGAGTTTTTTGGTCCATATTCGTTTGGTCGCTCGCTTGATTTTCTTTTGGAATTGATACACGAAATTTACCCTCTCAGAACTTGCCGTTTGCCGCTCACAGAAGAGAATATCGCTAAAAAAAAGTACAAAGTTTGTTTGGAATATCATATCAAAAATTGCAAGGGCGTTTGTTGCGGTTTTCAGAGCAAAGATTCTTATAATCAGATGATTAACGAGATAAAAACCATTGCAAAAGGGCATAGTAATTTGATTGCCGATTTTTTGCTAAATCAGATGTATATTTTGTCTGCCGAGCAAAAATTTGAGGAGGCGCAGGTTTTAAAGAAAAAATACGATGCGATACTGAAATATCAAACAAAGACCATTATCACTACCATTAATGACGATAATCTTGATGTTTTTGCTTACGAAAAGGACGAGCAAAATTTTTATATCAATATGTTGAAAATAGTGAAAGGTGCTGTGGTTCAGAGCTTTACCATTGAATACAAAAAGCAGATTGAGGAAACAGACGAAGACATTTTTGCAATGGGAATAATGGAACTTCGCAACAGATTTCAAAGCGATGCAAGAAAAGTTATCGTGCCGTTTATGCCTGATTTTGAGATACATAACGTTGAATTTATTGTTCCGCAAAGAGCAAGCGACAAAAAAAGATTGCTCGATTTGTCAATAAAAAATGTTAAGCAATACAAACTCGACAAACTCATTCAAACCGAAAAACTTAACTCTTCGCAAAAAAATATTGCGATGCTCAAAGAGATACAGGAACTATTGCGCCTGCCCACACTACCACGATTAATTGAAATTTTCGACAACTCAAACATTGCGGGCAGCGATGCGGTGGCGGCGTGCGTGGTGTATCGGGACTTGAAACCGAGCAAAAGCAATTACCGCAAATTCATCATCAAAACCGCTGATACACAGGACGATTACGGCTCAATGCAGGAGATTGTCCGCCGCAGATACAGCCGAATGATTGCCGAAAACGCCAAACTGCCCGACCTCATAATCGCAGACGGCGGAAAAGGGCAAATGGAGGCAATTCGCAAGGTAATAGAGGACGAATTGGGCTTAAAAATCTCGATTGCGGGGCTTGCCAAAAACCGCCAACACCGCACCAACGAACTGCTTTTCGGCTTTCCGCCTGCGGTGGTAGGCTTAAAACCAAAGAGCGCAATTTTCAATTTCTTTACCAAAATGCAGGACGAAGTTCATCGTTTTGCAATAACTTTTCACCGCGACAAGCGCAGCAAAAACCAAACCAAATCGGAACTTGACCAAATCAAAGGCATCGGCGAAACCACCAAAACCGCTCTTTTACAGCATTTTAAAAGCGTTGAACGCATAAAAACCACAACTTCCGAAGAGTTGGAAAAAGTTGTTGGGAAGAAAAAAGCGGAAGTAATTTTGGGGTATTTTAAATAAATTTTTCAAAAAAACATTTGTTAATTCAAAAAAATATTGTATCTTTGCGCATAAGTTTATATTAGTTAATGTCAGAGTGACAAAGAACGATATAAAAACAGCATACTTAGTATTTTTTAATAAAAATTTTAAAAATGGCAAAAACAACAACAAGACCTCCAAATGGTCCAAGCACCACTGGAAAACCTTCTGGTCCTGGCAGAGGGAATAATCCTCCTAAAAAGTGATTATTAAAAAAGTTAAGGTTGATATTTTGTGTTGGTTTTTTTTACCAATGCGCAGATAATTAATTTGTTATCAGTAAAAAAATGACTCTTATATATTTTGTATAAGAGTTGTTTTTTTGTTTCAAAATAAATTGTACCTTTGCATAAATTCGTAATTAAATATGAAAACAGCACTTATCACAGGCGCAACTTCAGGCATTGGGCTTGAACTCGCAAAACTTTTTGCAAAAGACAGCGTAAATCTTTTGCTTGTGGCTCGTAATGAGCAGAAACTCAGCGAGATAAAGCAAGAGTTTGAACAAAATTACAAAATCAAAGTCGATTTTCTATCTTTGGATTTGTCTATTTCCGAAAACATCAAGAAAATAGATAACTATGCGAATAACAAGAATTTACAAATTGATTTTTTAATAAATAGCGCAGGTTTTGGCGATTTCGGACTATTTACAGAGCGTGATTTTGAAAAATATAACGAAATGATTACTCTCAATATCAACGCTTTAACCGAATTAACGCATATTTTTGCAAAAAAAATGTTAGCAAAAAACAGCGGTAAAATTCTCAATGTTGCCTCGATTGCGGGCTTGCAACCAGTGCCGAATATGGCAGTTTATGGGGCAACAAAAGCGTTTGTGCTGTCGCTTTCGCAAGCGTTACACTACGAATTGCGCAAAACAAATGTGTCGGTTACGGCACTGCTGCCCGGTCCCACCGCCACAAACTTTTTCAATCGTGCAGACGGCGAAAAATCGCGTATGACCGACTTGAATATGTCGCCCGCAAAGGTTGCACAAATCGGCTACAACGCAATGCTCAAAGGCAAACGCAAAGTTATCGCAGGTTTTATGAATAAGGTTATGGGATTTTTTGCTAAAATTTTGCCTATCAATAATTTTTCGTTAGCAATTGTTGCAAAAATTACGGAAGTGCCAATATCACGCAAATGACACGGATTTTACTCCTTTTGGTAGTGAATAATTCACAAATAAAAAAAAACGTAACACTTTTAAAACTGTTACGTTTTAAATATTTTACTAAAAAATGAAAGTTGTAGAAATTTTTTATTCTTTACAGGGCGAGGGGACAAATATGGGGAAGCCCGCAATCTTTATTCGCCTTGCGGATTGCAACCAAAATTGTTGGTTTTGCGACACAAATTGGCAAAACGGCATTGAGATGAGCGTTGCAGAAATTTTGCAGGAAATCGAAAAATTCCCTGCAAAAATGATTATTTGGACAGGCGGCGAGCCAACTTTGCAGTTAAACAACGAAATTTTGTCGCACTTCACACATTATTATAATAGCATCGAAACCAATGGCACAAACCCCGTGCCGTCAAAAATTGACTATATTTCGTGTAGCCCAAAAGTTGATGTTGAGATTTTGCAGAAAAACTTTAATTTTGTAAATGAATTTCGTTTTCCTTATTGCAAAGAAAATGAAAATATTTTACCGAAAATCGACGATTTACCTCAAGCGGACGACTATTTTTTAAGTCCAATTTTGCTTGGAAACGATGTTTTTTATAAAAAAAACAGAGAAAACATAAATTCCTGCATCAATTTTATCAAACAAAACCCACAATGGCGATTAAGTTTTCAGACGCATAAACTACTGAATTTTTCTTGATTATTCATTAGTTTATATTGATATTTATTAAAAAAATTATCAACAATTTTTATTTTTTTTCCTTAAAATAAAATAAACAAAAAAATATATATAAAAGTTTTTGTTTATAATAAAAAAATATATAACTTTGCGCGATTAAATATATTCGTTTTTTAATAAATTAATAATAACAAATTAAATAAGAAAAGTTATGAAAAAAATTGTAACAACATTATTATTCTTGGCAGTTTTGGCAGTTGGTGTTTCATCTGCGCAAGAATTGGCAAAGGACAAGAGTCTTGCTAACTGGTCGTTTGGTGTCAAAGGCGGTATTGACTATTTCCGCGTTGAGCCGTATGCAAGTGCGTCAGATAATTACTGGTGGAAAGGCAAGTTGAGTCATTACGCACTTCAAGCATCTTGGGCTGCGCCTTTTGTGTTTGTAGATTACACAGTGAACCACTGGTTTGGTGTTGGTTTGGAGTTGGGCTGGCTGCATTACAACAGAAGCTTGTCTGCTCCTCAAGCAATATCGGGCAATCCAAATATTATTGCGCCAGAAGGCACGTATTTGGGAAATACAGCCGATGCCGTACTTTATGGTTCAATAAACATTACCAATTTGGTTGCTCCGTACCGTAAAGGAGGCTGGCGAGTGATTAGTTTGTATGCGAATGGCGGTTTTGGCGGTGCGTGGTATCGCTACAAAACGCCTACTACAAATGGTGAATTTAGCAATCATCTTTCATTTTTGGGAATGGTGAGTTTGACCACTGCTTTCAACGTAAGCAAAGTGTGGGAATTGTTTATGGAAGGACAATACCGCGTTTATACAAGAGAAGATTTGGGTGGTTTTCCTGCTCCCGGACGTTCTGTTGATGCGCTCACATTTCTTGTTGGTGTACGTTGGAAACTTGGAGGCAAAAAAGCTTCAAACGGAGGACACTCGCGAAATGCGTTGCTCGAAGACAACGGTGCTCAACTTTTGGAAGAAGCAAGGGCTGCAAGAAGGGCAGCGGAAGAGGGTATTGCTGCTGTAAATCAAAGAGTGGACGGTCTCGAAGATAGAGTTAAGGATTTGGAAGATGCTACACCAAAAGCAACAAAAAAAGACCTTGACGATGCTGTCAGAAACCTGCAAAGACAAATCAACGAACTTCGTAGCGGACAAGCAACTACTGGAACAACTTCTTTTAGAGACATAAGATTTAGAACAGGTTCAGACCAATTTACTCCTGAATCAATAAAAACTTTAGATGAAATTTTTAATGTTTTAAATAATGATGCTTGGACTACGCTTGAGATTTTTGGTTATACTGATAACGTTGGTGGTGTAGCATTTAATCAAAGATTATCTGAGAGACGTGCAAATGCGGTTAAGAACTATTTGGTTAAAAAAGGTCTTGATGCTGCTAAAATCAAAGCAACAGGGAGAGGTATTCGTAACGGCAATAGCACAGCAGAAGGCAGAGCGGAAAACCGCCGAGTAGATTTCACAATTAGCAAATAATGAAATTATAAAAATAAAAAAGGTTGTCATTTTGACAACCTTTTTTTGTGCTGAGCCAAAAGTTGAAAATGTTACCCCTCGTAAAACGCATTCGTAAAAGGTGTTTCGCTTACTTCAACTCTAATAAGTTGAGAATATTTTTGCTTGAAAAGGTCAAAAAGAAATTTAGCAATATTTTCAGAACTTGGATTAAATGTGAAAACATCATTCAAATGTCTGTGGTCTAGCGAATTATTGATGTATTCCTTGATTTCGTCTAACTCTTTGTAATCAATTACAAAGCCTGTTTCGTCTAATTCGTTTGCGCCAAACCAAAACCGCACAGCGTAATTATGTCCGTGCAGTCGGCTGCAAGGATGGTTTTCGTGCAGACCATTCAAAATATGGCTTGCTGAAAAATTAAATATTTTGCTAATTTGATATTTCATATTATTTTTTCTGCAAAATTAATAAAAATTTTAGAAATATAAAAAGGTAACACATTTTTGAAAATGTGTTACCTTATAATTTATCTTATTTTTAATCAATCTTTTTAAAAATCACGCTTGCGTTGTGTCCTCCAAAACCGAATGTGTTTGAAATTGCAGCGCGAATTTCACGTTTTTGCGCTTTGTTGAACGTAAAATTTAGTTTGTAATCAATATTTTCGTCCTCGTCGCCTTCGGTAAAGTTAATTGTCGGTGGAACAATTCCGTGCTTTATTGCAAGCACCGAAAGCATCGCCTCAACCACACCTGCCGCGCCAAGCAAATGTCCTGTCATCGACTTTGTGGAAGAAATATTGAGTTTGTATGCGTGTTCGCCAAAAACGTTTTTCACCGCTTTTAGTTCGGCAATATCGCCAAGTGGGGTTGAAGTTCCGTGAACATTAATATAATCAATGTCTTCTGGTTTGAGGTTTGCGTCCTCAAGCGCGTTTTGCATTACCATAGCTGCGCCAAGTCCATCAGGGTGTGGTGCAGTTAAATGGTATGCGTCCGCGCTCAAACCGCCGCCAACAAGTTCTGCGTAGATTTGCGCGCCGCGCGCTTTTGCGTGCTCATATTCCTCCAAAATAAAACAAGCCGCACCTTCGCCAAGCACAAAACCATCTCTGCTTTTAGAAAACGGACGAGATGCCGTTTCGGGTGAATCGTTTCTGGTAGAGAGAGCGTGCATAGAGATAAAACCGCCAATGCCCGATTCCGTAACTGTCGCTTCTGAGCCACCTGTAACAATTATATCCGCTTTTCCCAAACGAATATAATTGAATGCATCAACGAGTGCATTTGTTGATGAAGCGCACGCAGATGTGGTTGTAAAATTTGGTCCTCTGAAGCCATATTTTATCGAAATCATACCGGGTGCAATGTCCGCAATCATTTTGGGAATATAAAACGGATTGAAACGCGGACCTTGTTCCTTTGTTTCAACATAATAGGTCATTTCTTCCTCAAAAGTGCGAAGCCCGCCGATGCCAACACCAAAAATCACGCCAATTTTGTCTAAATTTTCGTTTTCGATATCAATTTTAGCATCTTCTATTGCTTGTTGTGCCGCAATCATCGCATATTGGGTATATAAGTCCATTTTGCGGCTCTCTTTACGGTCTATATATTGCGAAATGTCAAGATTTTTGACTTCGCAGGCAAATTTCACTTTAAAATTTGTAGTGTCAAATCGGGTTATCATTCCTGCACCGCTCTTCCCCTTAACAACGCTGTCCCAGAGTTCCGAGACAGCGTTACCGAGAGGCGTAACGGCACCAAGTCCTGTTACCACAACTCTTTTTAATTCCATAAAAAATAATTAGAAAGTTATTGTTTCAATGCTTCAATGTGAGAAATTGCTTCTCCCACTGTCGCGATTTTCTCGGCTTCTTCTTCTGCAATCTGAATACCGAACTCTTTTTCAAATTCCATAATTAACTCAACGGTGTCCAACGAATCGGCACCAAGGTCATTTGTGAAACTCGCGGTATCAACTACTTCTGATTCATCAACACCAAGTTTATTAACAACGATTTCTCTAACTTTTTTTGCTACTTCTGACATAATAAAATGTTTTTAGGTTAATAAAAATTATTACTTTTTTGGTGTTGCAAAGTAAGTACATTTTTTTCAACAAAGAGAATTTTTTTTTGAAAAAAGTTGAGCGGGTTGCACAAAGATAGTCCAATGTGCAGATTTTAACAATTTTATAATCCCGATTTTTATCATAACTTTTTGAGATTTATAAGATTAAAGCAATTATTAATATTTTGCTAATTTTTGTTAAGTTTGTTAATATAAACAAAAACATCAGAACTTTTTTACTGCAAAACATTCAATATTTCATTTTTTTTACAAAAATTTTTATAGAAATAGTCGTTTTTTGAGAAATTAAAAAACTATTAGTTTTTATCTTTTAGTTTTTTGTAATTTTGCAACTCAAATGGAAGAATATATTTTAAATCATCTTGAACCCGAACCCGAATATTTGAAGGTTTTGGCACGGAAAACCTTTGTGCGCTTGGTCAATGGGCGAATGGTGTCGGGGCATTTGCAAGGCAGGTTTTTGAAAATGCTTTGCCGAATGATTAACCCGCAAAATGTGCTTGAAATCGGCGCATTTACGGGCTATTCTGCGCTGTGCCTTGCCGAAGGAATAGCAGAAAATGCACATATTGACACCATAGAAATTGACGATGAATTGGAGGACTTTTTGCTGGAAAACTTTAAAAGTTCGCCTTTTGAACACAAAGTTACGCTGCATATTGGTGATGCTTTAAAAATTATTCCAACGCTCGAAAAAATTTACGATTTGGTGTTTATTGACGGCGACAAACGACAATATATCGACTATTTTGAACTCGTTTTGCCAAAAATTCGCAAAGGCGGTTTTATTCTTGCGGACAACACGCTTTGGAGTGGAAAAGTAGTGCAGCCGCTCGAACACGGCGACACTCAAACACGCGCAATTCTTGATTTTAACAACTTTATTTCCAGCGACAAACGCATTGAGCAGGTTTTGCTGCCATTGCGTGATGGATTGACGATTATTAGAAAAAATTAAGCGATTTTTATTCTTTTGTTTTTTACAAAAGTTCTCTTAAATGCTGATTTTCTTTGCCAAGCCCGAATTTGCGCACATTTCATCGTCAATGGTCAGAGAATTGTTGAGTTACGGCAAAGATGTGGCGGAGTTTTTGCCTTAGGTTTTTAGAACACAAATTTCACAAATCACACAAATTAACACAAAAATTATTTCATATCTTGGAAAAATTCTGAAAGAGAAATCTTATGAATATCTAAAATGGAAAGTAAGGTTTTGATAGTAATATTAGAACCTTTTTCTATGCGCCAGTACTGCACACGATTTAGGTTGTTGTCCCACGCAAAATTTTCGTGGCTCGAATAACCTTTTTTGATACGCAACTCTTTAATTTTATTTGCAATAAGCATAATTTGTTGATTATCAATAATTTTGTCTGATTTGTTTTTGTTTTCTTCCATATTTTTTTATGCGAAATTATAATATGTTACATTATTTTATTACCACATAAAATAAACTGCAAAAATACTCACTGCTTTTATGCTGTTTTAATGGAAAATTATTATTATCTTTGCAGCGTAAAATAAAATTCATTTTTTTAATTTAAAAAACAAAAAAATTATGCGAAAATTAAAATTTTTCAGTATCTTTGCGGTTTTAGTTGCTGCAATGTTGGTAAGTTGTAAAAACAACGAGAACAACAAGGTTGGTCAAGATTTATTTTCTGTACAACGAGTTAGTACAGGAGCTAATCTTGAAAAGCAGTTGGAAGAAATCAACGCTATTATTAAAAATGGCGATATTCCAATTGTTATGTCAAGAGAAATAATCAATGTAGATTATTTCGAGGAACTTGATAAGTTGCAAAACATAGAATATGTTTGCGAATTTACCAATGCCATAGAGCAAATAGGACAAAAGTACGGAGATAAAGACAATTTAACATCTGATGAAGAACTTTTTGTTGAAAGTTTATTTGAAGTTTTGTTTATTGATGATGGAACAAAAATTTATGATGTTTTAGGGTTTTATTTAGAACAACTTGATTTTTTGAATATTGACAAAAAAGCAAAAGAATTTCTTAAAAACAGATTGATTCTTCTAAATGATGTGTTTATTTATGTGAATTATAACGAAGAAGATATCATACCTAAAGCACCTCAAAGAGCACCAGAGACTGGGTATATATGGAATTGTATATCAAGAGAGTGTTATGATTGTTGTATGTATCATACGCTTAAGAGAATAAGAGATGGAAATAATATTATAGAGATAGGGGCATCTATATATACTGCTGTTAGATCTTATGCTGCTGCTGTTGGTGTTTTGGCAGCAGGTTGTATGTGGGATTGCCATGTGAAGGGAAATCTTGGACACAGGAAAGATATCATTGGACCAGATGACAATGAAGACGATAAACGAAATGAATGGGCTTACTTGTTTGAAAAATATGGAGAAATATGTAGTATTAACCCAACTTTAAATATTAAAATATCAGAAATAATAAAATAATCAAAAAAGATAAAATTATGAAAATTTACAAAACAAAATATGAGTATATTTTCCCAATATTTTTGATAATATTGTGGTTTTTTACACCGCGACTTAATATTTCGGGTGTGTTTTATTGTCTATCTGCAATAATTTTTGGCTTTTATTTTTTTCCTGTTAGAGTTATTTTGGTAGGAAAAGACAAGACATTAAACACAAAACACAAAATAGTTGATGCTATATTATCTTGGCTGTTTTCAATATTAATTTCTTTTTCGGTGGTATTGTTTTATGTGCCTGAGTTTCAGTCTATAAGATACTCTGTTGGTATAATAAGCTTCTTACTTTTTATTGCTTTCTTTTATTTTGCAATAAAAGATGATGCTAAAAAATCAATTTTGTGTATATTGTTTGTATTTTTTACATCTTGGGTTATGTTTGGAGGGGGATAAAATATGTAATAAAAAACGAAAAACAAATCTTTACTTTCTTTAGGTTTGTAGATAAAAAAACTTGACACCACGATGTCAAGTTTTTTTTATTACCTTTGCGTTTGCTAAAAAAATTAAAAACAAATTATAACTCATAATAAATAATATGAAAAAATTATTCTTAATCCTATCTTTATTTCTCTGTGGTTCAGTAATTTATGCACAACACAGAATTTCATCTTTTGTTTATGAAGCAGGCAATTCGGAGCCATTGGAGAATGCAATGGTTCGCCTTTTGAACCCTTCCGACAGCACGTTAATTGACGGCGCAATGACCAATGAAATGGGCTTTTTTGCGTTTCCAAGTGTTAATTCGGGTAAATATTTACTCGAAATCAGTTTTTTTGGTTTCAAAACAGTTTTTCAAAGAATTGAGGTAAAAGATGGGCATCTTGCTCTTAGACCAATTCCTTTGGAAGAAGATATGAAGATGCTCAACGAACTTGTAGTTGTGGGGCAGGCAGCGCAAATGACGCTCAAAGGCGACACCATTGAGTTCAACGCTGCGGCGTTTAAACTTGGCGAAAACGCTGTTGTGGAAGACCTTTTGCGCAAACTTCCGGGGGTGGAAATTACCGCTGACGGTAAAATTTTGGTCAATGGGCAGCAGGTTACAAAAATTCGCGTTGATGGCAAAAAGTTCTTTGAGGGTGATACCGAAATGGCGACAAAAAACATTCCTGCCGACTTGATTGAAAAGGTGCAAGTTTTGGAGCAAAAGTCCGAAATGGCACGGCTAACAGGTTTTGAAGACGATGACACAGAGCGCATTATCAATCTTACTTTTAAGGCGAACAAGAAAAAGGGGACTTTTGGTAATGTCGGCGGCGGACTTGGCGCAGATATTAAGAAAAATCCTGATATTCGTTACGATGCAAATGGCTTTTTGAATTTTATTAACAACAACACGCAAACTGCTCTCACGGCAAATGCAAACAATCTCAATAATTTTCGCAGTACTCGTGGCAGAGGTAGAGGCGGCGGCGACAACGGCATCACATCAAGCCAAAATATCGGTGTTACAAACTCAACTTATGTTAATGATAAACTCACGCTTGGCGGCGATTTGATGTTTTCACACTCTCAAAATGATACAAAAACTGAGGCGATAAGAGAGAATTATTTAACGGATAATAGTTTTACGAAAAGGACATTAACTAACTCGTTATCAGATGTTTATTCTGTAAATGGCAGATTTGAACTTGAATATAAAAAGGACTCGTTCAACACATTTATTTTTCAGCCAAATATATCTTACACCTACTCAACATCAGCGAGAGATGAGGACTTTTCGATTACGCTCAACGATAACACCACGAGCAGAGGTTTTACCAATAACAACAAATCAGAAAACAACCGAAACGGCGGTTTTACATTTATTTACAATCATAAATCGCCTGTCAAAAAGGGCAGAAGTTTTACTGCGCGCTTGAACGGCGGCATTACAATTTCTGACGAAACGGACTATAATTTTGGACAAAGAAATATTAACTTAGACACCATTAACCAAAGAAGTTTTCAGGCAAATCAAAGGTATTCGGGCGATATTCGTTTGTCTTATGTTGAGCCGCTTTGGAATCCGAGAAATTATTTAGAAGTGGCAGCAGGATTAAGACTGAGTCGTACTTTGTCGGAAAAAAATCAGTACGATTTTGACAACTTAACAGACAGATACGAGATTTTTAATGAGGATTACAGCAACACAATAAAAAACACCTTTGCAAGTGAAATTGTTGAGGTAAATTATCGATTGATGCAGGAAAAATACAACCTCACGCTTGGTTTTAATGTTGAGCCATCTCAAACTAATAACATTGTAACTTATGGTAACGATTCGGTGCGAACTTTTTTCAATTCGGTAATAAATTATGCGCCAACGGCAAGATTTCAGTATAATTTCGGTAAAAGGCACTTTTTTCGACTCAATTATCGTGGAAGAACAACGCAACCTTCTATAAATCAGTTGCAACCAGTTAAAAACAACTCAAACTTGATGAACGAAACAATCGGAAATCCCGAATTAAATCCGTCTTTTTCGCACAATATTACGGCGAATTACAGCAAGTTTTTTGAGAAAAATTTTGCCTCGCTAAATCTCGATTTCAGGGCTTCGGCAACGCAAAACGCAATTGTTTCCAACTCAATTTTCGACTCATCAGGCAAGCAATACAATCAAAGCGTAAATGCTGACAGAATTCCGTTTAATTTTAATTTAGGAATAATGTACAACGTGGCAGTTTTTAAGCGAAAATTGAACATAAACACCACAACAAGAGGAAATTTTGCACGAATTTACGGTTACTCGCAAAGAGGCGTTGTGCCGGATTTTGACATAGACGAATTACCATTGGGAGCATTAAGCGCAACCAATAATTCCTCTGTTCAAGAACAGTTGTCGCTGACCTATTCGCACGATATTTTTGAACTTGGCGCAAGAGGAACGTTCAGATACACAAACACTTACAACTATCTTTCAGACATAACCTCAGACCTTTTCGATTGGACTATAACAGGAAATTTTTTGCTTCGTTTGCCGAAAAATTTTACCTTCTCAACTGATGTAAATTACAATATCAGAAGAGGTTACGGCGATTTTGACCGAAACGATGTGATTTTAAACGCCTCATTGGACAAGGGCTTTTTGAAAAATCAACTTACGCTCTCGTTAAAAGTGTTTGACATTTTGCAGCAAAGGCAAAATATTCGCCAAATCATCGGTGACACCTATATGCAATACACCACCACAAACACGTTACAATCGTACTTTTTGGTAACGCTGACCTACAAAATCAGCAAATTTGCGGGAATGTCTGCTACTGCTGCCGCTGAAGCCGAACAAGGCAGTCAACAAAGACGCGGCGGCGGAGGTGGCGGAGCAAGAGGCGAGCGACCAAGCAGAATGTAAAATTTTGTTTTTTAACACGAAGTCAGGAAGACACGAAGACATAAAGTTATTTATAATTAATCTTCGTGTCTTTCTGACTTTCTGTCTTCGTGTTTATAAAATTATTTTCTAAAAAATTTGTATCTTTGCACAAAAAAATATTATGACAGAAAGACCATTATTAAACGAGCAATCAATATTTCCAAGTGAAGAGATATTGAAAAATGTTTTGGCGGAAAGTTACGCCGTTTTTGAAGAACTTTCGGCAACCTTAACCAACGAAGGCGTGGTTTTGGCTTGGAAATATTACAAAGACAGCAAGGCGTGGCTTTGCAATGCTTCGTACAAAAAGAAAACGATTTTTTGGCTCTCTGCTTGGAACGGCTATTTTAGAACAAGTTTTTTCTTTTTGGAAAGGCATTTGGAAGGAATTGCCGCATTGGAAATTGACGAAAGCAGTTTCACACTCGAAAAAGAGTGGGGCAAAATGATACCTCTGATTTTCAACATTTCCAAAAGCGCACAATTGCCCGACTTGCTAAAAATGGCTGAATTTAAGAAGAAGGCGAAATAATTAATGATTTTTTTGTAATTTTGCAGTGCTTTTAAACGCAAAGAGCGCAAAGGTTTCGCAAAGAACGCAAATAATAAATATTATGACTGAAAACGATTTAGCAAAAATAGTTTTTTATGCAGGAATGAAAGTGCATAAGGCACTCGGCGCAGGTTTATTAGAAAGCGCATACGAGGAATGTCTTTATTACGAACTTCAAAAAAGCGGCTTATTTGTTGAAAAACAAAAAGTTTTGCCGTTGGTTTATGAAGATATAAAGTTAGATGCTGGCTATAGAATTGATTTGTTGGTTGAACGTAAATTGGTTGTTGAACTGAAATCTGTTGAGGAATTGAATAGTTTGCATTTGGCACAAATTCTAACTTATTTAAAATTAAGCGGTTGCAAATTGGGACTGCTAATGAATTTCAACTCTGTTTTACTTAAAGACGGCGTAAGACGTGTAGCAAATAAATTATAAAAATAATGAATAATCTAACCGCAATGAACGCAAAGGTTTCGCAAAGTTCGCAAAAAAATAAATTTGCGTCCCTTGCGAAACCTTTGCGCTCTTTGCGGTAAAAAGCACATTTGATATGACAGCATACCCTCTCGAACTCAACACAATGCCCGGTTTTGCGGGCAGTTCGGCGTATTATTTAAGGTACGAAGACCCGAAAAACGATAAAGCCCTCGTTTCCAAAGAGGCAAACGATTATTGGGGCAATGTAGATTTGTACGTTGGCGGTTCGGAACACGCTACCGGACACTTGATTTACAGCCGCTTTTGGAACAAATTTTTGTACGATTTGGGCATAATTAAAGACGATGAGCCGTTCCAAAAAATGATAAATCAAGGAATGATACAAGGCAGAAGTAATTTTGTGTATCGGTTATCATTTTGGGGCGATTTTAAAGATGAAATTTTAGAGAAATACCCAATTTTAGAGAATATTTTTATATCGGAAAAATATAGAAATCAAGTTAAAAATAATTACAATCATTTTGAATTTCAAAAATTGATAAATGAGCGATTTGGAATAAATCTTGATGAAAAATATTTTATAAATATTGTAGTACAAGATATTCACGTTGATGTGAATATTGTTTCAAACGATGTGCTTGATATTGAGGCGTTTAAGGTTTGGCGTCCCGAATTTGCCGATGCGGAATTTATTTTGGAGAATGACGGCAAATATCATTGCGGTTGGGCGATAGAAAAGATGTCAAAATCAATGTACAACGTAGTGAATCCCGATACTATTATCGAAAAATACGGTGCGGACACGTTGCGGCTTTACGAGATGTTTCTCGGTCCGTTGGAATTTTCAAAACCTTGGGACACAAACGGAATTGACGGCGTGCATCGTTTCCTAAAAAAACTTTGGGGCTTGGTTTATAAAGACGATAAGTTGCTCATTAACAACGAACAACCAACCGCCGAGGAATTGAAAACGCTGCACAAAACAATCAAAAAAATCGCACACGATATAGAAAATTTTTCGTTCAACACTTCCGTTTCGGCGTTTATGATTTGCGTTAATGAACTTTCGTCAGCGAAATGCTCAAAACGTGAAATTATTGAGCCGTTAGCGATAATTCTTGCGCCCTTTGCGCCGCATATTGCAGAGGAAATTTATCATTTGTGCCGTTCCCTGAGCGAAGTCGAAGGGAAAATTGGCTCTGTTTGCGATGCAAAATTTCCCGATTTTGACGAAAAATATTTGGTTGAAAATTCTGTAAAATACCCAATTTCGTTCAACGGAAAAGTGCGTTTTACACTCGAACTTCCCGCCGATATGTCAAAAGAAGATGTTGAAAAAATTGCATTGGAAAACGAACAGACACCAAAATGGCTCGAAGGCAAAGAAATCAAAAAAATTATCGTTGTGCCGAAAAAAATTGTCAATGTAGTTTTTTAGAACAAAAACAAATTAAATCTTAAATTCCTTAATGGAAACTACACATATTTTAAAAAGATTTTATCCACGCGATTATGCGTATATCACTCTGGGACTGATAATTTACACCTTCGGTCTGGTTGGATTTATCAAGCCCGCAGGCGTAGTAACAGGTGGTTTGGTGGGTATTGGACTGGCGGTAGATTACGCCACAAATGGACATATTCCAGTGCAAGTTATATATTTTTGCGCAAACTTTATATTGTGTATTGTCGCATTGAAAGTTTTAGGAATGAAATTTTTGGCAAAAACAATTTATAGTGTGATTGTCCTCACATTTTTAATTTACATCGCATCAAAAATAATTACCCAACCGATTATTGAAAATGAGCCGCTGATGTCTGCTTTGATTGGCGCAATGATGTGCGGTGCAGGAATTGGCTTTGTTTTCAACGCCAACGGCAGCGCGGGCGGCACCGATATTGTGGTTGCAATTATCAGCAAATACAAAAATATGGCTTTCGGACGCGTTATGCTGATGACCGATTTTGTGATTATTCTCTCATCGTATTTTATTTTAAAAAATTGGATTAGCGTTATTCACGGACTTATGGTGATGGGCGTGATGACCTATACCATCGATATGGTGGTCAATGGAATGCGGCAAAGTGTGCAAATTTTTATTATTTCCGAAAAATACGAAGAAATTGCCAACGCGATAAACTCTGAACTTCGGCGCGGCTGCACCATACTAGAAGGAACAGGCTGGTACTCAAAAAAGCCCTCAAAAGTGATTATGGTAATGACAAAACGCACCGAGTCAATGCAGATGTTCCGTCTGATAAAAGCCATTGACGACAATGCGTTTATTTCGCAAAGCGTAGTTAGAGGCGTGTATGGTCAGGGATTTGACCTGCTGAAAGTGAAGAAATAATTTACGATTGAAAATTGTACAAACCTGTCTTGTTTCTTGATTCTTGGCTCTTGGTTCTTAATATTGTTCTGTTAAATCAAAATAAATAAATAAAATCTTTGCAAAAAACGTATTAAATCTAATTTATTTTTGTAATTTTGCGCTCAAATTTTACATTTAACAAAAAAATAAATTATTAATTCCAAATTTTATAATGAAAAAATTATTTTTACTATTGGCGGTTGCAGTAGTTTTTGTAGCGTGCAAGCAATCTAAAGACAATGACCAACAACAGGTTACGCAATCAG
>Ga0209737_10001383_pt1 | contig 17506 bp, 14 predicted proteins | sample TergutCu122P3_FD_187284 | JGI IMG/M metagenome (GOLD analysis project Ga0209737, IMG submission 187284) | Cubitermes ugandensis P3 segment gut microbial communities from Kakamega Forest, Kenya - Cu122 P3 (SPAdes) (version 2) | ecosystem: Host-associated > Arthropoda: Insects > Digestive system...
TTTGTGGGGCAGTTGTTCATCGTTCCGGCAACGGGAGGCTTGTCCGTTCAACTGCCGTTGCCCGAAGGCGGCTGGTCTTCGTATTCGGCTGATGGCGCTCAATTGGCTTACAACCGCGTTTTCCGAGAATTTAGAACATGGAAATACTATCAGGGCGGGATGGCCGACGATATCTGGGTGCACGATTTCGCCGGCAAAACCACAAAAAACATCACCAACCATCCGGCGCAGAATGTTTTCCCGATGTGGTTCGGCGACGAGATATTTTTTGTTTCCGATCGCGACCGCACGGCAAATATTTTCGTGTACAATGTCAAAACCCAACAAACCAACAAAGTAACCAACTATACTGAATATGACGTCAAATTTCCGTCAGCAGGCGACAAGGCGATTGTGTACGAAAATGGCGGCGACATATTTTGTTTGGATGTGGCTACGCGCAATGCCCGCAAAATCAGCGTCCGGATTAATGACGACGGTTTTGCCGGACGTAATGTTTTGAAAGATGTATCAAAGGAAATACAGTCGGCAGATGTTTCTCCCGATGGTAAACGTTTGGTGTTGAGCGCTCACGGAGAGGTGTTCACTGTTCCTGTAAAATCGGGCATTACCCGGAATCTGACATTAAGTTCCGGCGCTAACGACCGTAATGCCTGCTGGTCACCCGACGGGCAGTGGATCGCTTTTATAAGTGATAGCAGCGGCGAATTTGAAATCCATATTCAGAAACAGGATGGCAGCGAACCGGCAATACAATTAACCACTGGCGCCGATACCTATAAATTTAACATCGAATGGTCGCCCGACAGCAAAAAAATCCTGTGGAACGACAAAAAAATGCGCCTGCAATTTGTGGACATTAAAACCAAGGATGTGACGCTTGTCGTACAATCACCTCGTTGGGAATTTTCGCAGTTTGCATGGTCGCCCTGCAGTCGCTGGGTGACGTATGTTGAAACGGCAGAGAACCAGTTTGGCCGCGTCTTCATCTTCAATACAGAAAACAAAAAGAAGACGGCTATTACCGACATCTGGTACGATTCAGGTTCACCATCGTTCAGCCGCGACGGGAAATACTTGTTTTTTGTGTCCGACCGCAATTTTACACCCACCTACAGCGAGGTGGAATGGAACCACATCTACCAGAGGATGAGCCGTATCTATGCAGTGGCGCTGGCTGCCGATACGCCAAACCCTTTTGCTCCAGTGAATGACGAGGTAAAATCAAATGCAGACGAAGCAAAGAAGGATGCTCAAAAAGTTGATCCAAAGGCCAAAACTGAATCCAAAAAGGAAGAGACTGTGGCAATTACCAAAATCGACACCATTGGACTTGCCGGTCGTATTTTTGATCTGCCCATCGCGGCTGACCGTTACAGGAACCTTCAGAACGAAGGCAACAAATTGTATTATCAACGCGGAAACAATATTTACATGTATGATCTCGAAAAGCAAAAAGAAACAGAACTTGGTCAAGGCATGAACTATACGCTTTCGGCAGATGGTAAAAATATGCTTGTGACAAAAGGTGGTGAATATTGGGTGATGGATACGCCAACCGCCAAAATCAACTTGGAGGACAAGGCAATAGATTTATCCGGACTAAAAATGTACGTAGTCAAACAGGCTGAGTGGAAACAAATCTACGATGAATGTTGGCGTCAGATGCGCGATTTCTTCTATGTGAGCAACATGCACGGTGTGGATTGGCCTGCAATGCGCGAAAAATACGCGGTTCTCCTGCCTTTTGCTAAAACAAAGGATGACGTTAATTATCTTATTGGTGAAATGATTGGCGAACTGAATGTGGGTCATGCCTATATCAGCGGCGGCGACCGCGTGCAGGTTCCTCGTTTGCAGATGGGTTTGCTTGGTGCGAAAATCAGCAAAGACGCCGCATCTGGATTCTTCCGGATAGATTCCATTATGGCAGGCGCTAACTGGAACAAGGATTTGCGATCTCCTCTCACAGAAATAGGCGTTGACGCGAAGAAAGGCGATTACATCACGGCTATAAACGGTCAATCGCTCGAAAAAACGTCCGATATTTATCAATTCCTCGTGGGTATGGCCAACCGTCAGATAGAACTGCAACTGAACAGCAAACCCGCATTATCAGGAAGTCGCAAAGTGATTGTCATCCCGGTAGCCGACGAATCAGGATTGTATTACTACAACTGGGTGCAGGCCAACATCCGAAAGGTAGACAAGGCAACCAACGGGCAGGTGGGTTATATTCACATCCCCGACATGGGAGTGGAGGGTCTGAACGAGTTTGCAAAACATTTCTACCCGCAACTCAACAAGAAAGCCCTGATCATCGACGATCGAGGAAATGGCGGCGGCAACGTTTCGCCTATGATCATCGAACGCCTGCAGCGCGAAATCCAACGCGCTAACATATCACGCAATTCGCTAATCCCCACGCAAACGCCTTCACAGATGATGATTGGCCCCAAAGTGTTGCTCATCAACAAGTACTCGGCTTCCGACGGCGATCTTTTCCCCTACGGATTCAAGAATTATGGACTTGGAAAGGTGATCGGCACGCGCAGTTGGGGCGGAGTTGTGGGTATTCGCGGTTCGCTCCCGTTTGTGGATGGCTCCGACCTGCGTAAACCCGAATATGCCACTTATTCATCCGAAACCGGTGAGTGGATTATCGAAGGCCTCGGCGTAGAACCCGACATCGTTATCGATAATGATCCTGCACGCGAATATGCAGGCATAGACGACCAACTGAACAAAGCTATAGAGGTCATCCTCGAAGAAATGAAGAATTACAGACCAATACCGCCTGTTCCGGATGCGCCGGACAAAAGCAAATAGTTGCAGGTTCAGTTATCCGTTTATCTGTACAGATGAAAACTTCCGCTATAAGGTCCCGGTTTCGGGTTTCTGGTTGACGGCTCATCCCAGCCTGCCGCCTTGATGATATAATAATACACTCCTTCCGCTGCTTCGTTTCCGCTTTTTTGGATGCGTCCATCCCAGCCTTGCCAATTTCTTAAATCATCGCCACGGTAATAATACACTTGTTTCCCAGTCTTTGTATATATCCAGATTTCAAACCGCCGCAGAGATATGGTATGAGGTCTGAAATATTCGTTCATGCCGTCGTTGTTGGGAGTAAATACGTTAGCGACTTCCAGCAGTGGAGCATCTACCGTTATTCTTACCGGATCGGTCGTGAAGGAACAATCCCACATGCTGGTAACCTTTAATTCAACCAGGTAACCCTGCATTCTGGGTGTGTAGTAAATGTGCATGACCGTATCAGAGGCAGGCTTTTCCAGATCATATACCTCAATTGTGCCATCACCAAATTGCCATTCATATCGGGATATGTTATATGGTTTCCATGTAAACTTCACAGGTAACGGCGCAGAAGTGGGATCTGTTTCCGGTAACACAGGCTGATTGAGCGTAACATACGGAATGACCGTTCTATACATGATGTCGTCTTCTTTTTCAATACCAAACATATCGTATGCCCTGAAAAAAAATCGCGTATCTTCATAAGGGGGGGTGTTGTCGCGCAGCCATTGAATATTGCCCTGCGTATTCAGCCGTAATACTACTTCTGTACCTTTTTCGGGCTTCATTACATAAGTGATTTTATTATCGAAAGTCAGGGCTCCCTGTTGCAACCTGCCGGGATGATAATAGGTAAACGAAGATTGTATTGTTGGAGGATCAGGACTTAAACGAAAATCGGTATGGGTACACTGTCTGTATGTGCCTGTTTCCACAACATCCCCATTTAGATTTTTATACAGACTAAACTCAAATCCGGGGTTCATATACAGCCAGGCAACAAACGAATCGCACGGAGCAATGGCTCCCTGTGGCGTCACTGTTACTTTGTAACCTCCCTGTTCCAGACCATTTTGTGATGTCTCTGCAACATTTGTTACTTCGTGAAAGGGTTGCTTTTCAAAAGTTATTGCATCGTAATCGAACCGGTACCATTTGAAAGTGTTTTGTCCAGATTGTTGTAACGATAAGTTACCCGTCTTCGGTTGGTTGAATACAAAAATAGTGTCACGATTACCATAATCATTGCTGTACAGGGTTGTCGCTTTACCATCGGTGTTGCGGGCGGTCAGTTGCCCCGATACCTGTGTTACAGAGCAAAATGCCAACATTAAAGCACAAATCTTAAAATTCAGTAAGGTATTATTTTTACACTTTGACATAACTCAAATTTCCAATCAATGAATAGAAACGGCAAATGTACGCTTTTATTGTTTATTTGAGAATAATTGCTCCCATTCCTTCGGTTTGATATGTTTGGTAATTGCCTTTCTCATCGCTGTAAATGAGTAATGCATCAAGTTCTGGGTGTTGCTTAAGGATTTGTATGCTTTTATCCATTCCTGAAGCCAAACACACGGTTGCCCATGCATCGGCAGTGATGCAATCGTCTGCAACAATAGTAACACTCAACAGGTTGTGCATAGAGGGATATCCGGTTTTCGCGTCAAAAGTATGACCATACTTTTTCCCGTCTATTTCGTGAAAGCGACGGTAATTGCCCGATGTAGCCATAGCACGATTATTGAGGCGTAAAATGGCCTGTTTTGACTCTCCTAACCATGCATTATCCACCGGTTTTTCGATAGCGGTATGCCATGTATAGCCGGAATTATTCACTCCCTGAGCCACAATTTCGCCGCCAATATTCACTAAAAAATTACGTAAGCCTTTCTCTTTCAGAAAATTGCCTACTACGTCGACCGAATAACCCTTGGCAATGGCATTAACATCGAGCATCACTCCGGGTAAATCCTTTACAACCTTGTCTCCTTCAATACGTACTTTGTCCATCCCAACGTATTGCATCAGACTATCAATCTTTTCCGGATTCATTTCGGGAACATTGCCTGTGAATCCAAAGCCCCACAAGTTAACAATCGGTGCGATGGTGATGTCGAAAATCCCGTCCGACGCCTTGTTTACTTCAGCAGCCTTGTTGAACACCGTACGGAAATAATCATCTACAACCGCTGTAGAATCATTTTGATTGATACGTGAGATCAATGATGCAGGATCATACGCAGAAAGCGAAGCGCTGAAATCGTGAAGCAGTTGTTTGATTTCCTCATCGTAATCAATTCCTTCGGGATTTCCGTAAGTGATACTGTAAAAAGTCCCTTGCGTAAAACCACTGTTAGTGACATAAACATCAGATTGTCCGCAGGAAAACAACAGACTTCCGGCAATGATAAAAACCGGAATGATTTTTTTTTTCACCTTACAACAGCGCATTTAACATATTAGCCAATGCCGCCTTGGAAGTCAACCCTACATGTTTGTTGACCATTTCGCCTCCCTTGAAGAACAATATCGTTGGAATGTTGCGGATACCATACCGATTGGCAATTTCGGGACACTGTTCGATGTCCACTTTGCCAACAATTGCACGTCCTTCAAATTCTGATGCAATCTGTTCAACATAAGGTGCAATTGCCCGACATGGAGCGCACCATACAGCCCAAAAATCAACCATTACCGGTTGTCCAGATTCCAATACAATTTCATCGAAATTGTTCTCATTCAACACTCTTGCCATATTTATCAAATTTATTTTTGAATCGCAAAATTACGATTAGTTTGTTAGTTTCCCAAAAATTTATTCCTTCACCACGATTTTTTCGACGCCAATCACTTTTTGATTGTCCATAAACCGCAACAAATAAATACCACTGATTTCAGGTGCGTAAAACGTTATTTTATTATTGGATGATTTGAAGTTCTGAATTACTTTACCGACTGTATTGTATAAAATTACAGTCATTTCGCTGTGATCTTCCGGTATGTCGATGATAACAAGGGCGTTCCGGTCAACTGGATTGGGATAAACCTTTATTTTCTTTTCGGTTGAATCGTCAGCGTGTACAGGTGTGGCAGTTAAACAACACATACACACTACAAAGATGGAGAAAAAAATGTGCTTCATCATACTTCTTATTTTTTGATTGTCCAACATACTTATCTGGCATTAAAAAATGAACCTGCACATAATAATACAATAATCAGGCCAGAATTTACATTTTTGGGTCAAATTAATAAAATTTTATAAACATTAATGATATTTTAACATTTGTGCATTTTTTTATGTCTTGTGAATAAACAAAAAAAAAGAAGAGGGTGTCATGTTCAGACACCCTCTTCAATTTCATCAAATCATTGGATTACCAACGTTTGTTTTGTTGCCGGTCGCCATAACCGCCACCGCCACGACGTCTGTCGCCGCCTCCGCCGCCGCCATGACTGCTTCTTGTCGGTCTTTCTTCGCGTGGACGGGCTTCATTCACGGTAATTACTTTTCCGTCGTATTCAGCCTGATTCAATTCATTAATCGCTTTTTGCGACGCTTCATTATCCGGCATCTCAACAAAACCGAACCCTCTGGAACGGCCTGTATATCGATCGGTAATCACTTTTGCTGAAGAGACTTCGCCATATTCCTCGAATAACTGCCTTAAGTCACTATCTTCAACCTTAAAACTCAGATTTGAAATATAGATGTTCATTAAAAAAAATAAAAAAAAATTAATACTTTTGGTTGAAAACAGTGGGGAAAACTAAATATCCAAAAAGACAATCATTCTGACCTAAAATTCTCAAACAATGCCGCAAATATAATGGAAAAGATTGGAATAAAAAAAAAAAAAAAAATTCATGCGAAAAAAGTCTGAAATTTCGACTAAAATTCCATAAAAACTCGTTAAAATACAAAAGATTCCTATTTTTGACATATCTTTGCCGGTGTTTTTCAAAAAGTAATTTCAGAAATACATAAAGTGAATGTTAAAATTTTTGAACGGAAATGATCTGAAAGTGCGTCCAAAGATCGATGACAATACTTTTCTTCTATGGGAACCCTGTTCAAGAAATCATGCGGAAGTGACGCCCGGATACACAAAATATTTGTTGGATCTTGGCTACAGCGTATCGGTGATGGTTGAACCGGAGCGGATTGACGAGGGTCTGTTTTCCCAGTTTTGGAAAAATAAACGAGTATATCTCAACCGAATACGAAGAAAAGACGTTAAAAGATTTCTTCTAAAACACGGGCTTGCCGATGCTAAAGGTATGCTGATTTCCACGCTTAACGGTAAAATCAGACTTGAAAACATTCCACTTAAAGCTGGACAAAAAATTTTATCCGTGTCACACGATATCAAGGACGATGCTGCGTTGATTGACGAAAAAACGATTACCCTGCGCCGAATGTGCGATGACAGATTCAAGACTGTTATCGTAAATCCACATTATTTCGGCGATTTTACAAAGTTATCTAAAAACAGGACAGTCAATTTTATCAGTGTGGGCGCACTCAGTAAAAAGAGGCGCAACATGTCATTACTGATCGAAGCTGCACAAAAACTGTGTCAAACAGGTGTTTGTAATTTCAGAATTACTGTTATTGGCAAAGGAACGATTCGTAGCCTTCCTAAAAATCTACTCCAGTTTTTCCGAATCTTAGGACGCCTTGATTTCCAGAATATGTACAAAGAGATACAGCAGTCCGACTTTTATCTGCCATTGCTCGATCCAATGATATCCAAACATGACCGTTACATTACCACCGGAACCAGCGGGTCTTTTCAATTGATTTACGGATTTCTTAAGCCTCCGATTATCGCCTCACGTTTTGCCCCGATCAACGGTTTTGATGTAACCAATAGCATCATTTATGAAAACAACGCAGACCTTGCTAAAGCAATGGAAAAAGCCATACGCATGACTGCTGAAGATTATTCAACAATGCAAAACAACCTTGAGTTTTATACAGAAAAACTGTATAGGGAATCATTGGAAAACCTGCGCCAACTGATAGAAGCATAACATTGAAATGAAACCAGTTAGAAAACCGGATAGGATCGGAGTAATCATTTCAACATACAATCAACCTGAATGGCTGAAAAAAACCTTGTGGGGTTATTGCTGTCAGACAAGAATGGCTGATGAAATCATTATTGCCGACGATGGTTCGAGTGAAGATACTCGCGTTATGATAGACAGTTTTAAAGATCAGTTGCCTATCAAACATATATGGCACGAAGATAAAGGATTTCGAAAAACAGAGATTTTAAATAGAGCGCTGGTTGCTTCTTCGGGGGATTATCTCATTTTCACAGATCAGGACTGTATTCCCCGTGCTGATTTCATTGCAACTCACGAGAATCATGCCCGGAAAGGTTATTTTCTATCAGGTGGAGTTTTCAGATTGACGATGAATATCAGCCAAAAATTAAGTAGAGACGATATTGAATCGGGCAGAGTTTTTAATCTGAAATGGCTTCGTGAGCAAAAGCAGCCTTTATCATTCAAGTGTACTAAACTGGTAAAAAACAGGAATTTTTGCCGATTTATGAATGCGATAACGCCAACAAAGGCAACCTGGGACGGTGGCAATGCATCTGGTTGGCGTTCTAATTTATTGTATATCAATGGATTTAATGAAGAAATGAAGTATGGAGGCGAAGACAGAGAATTTGGAGAACGACTGATGAATTGGGGAATTAAACCAAAGCAAGTCCGCTATTCGGCGATTTTGCTTCATTTGGATCATTCACGTCCCTACAAAAATGATGAAGCAATTGCAAAAAATATGGCTATCAGGAAAATAACCAAAAAGAACAGGATTGTAAAAACACCTGAAGGAATAGAAAAGTTGCGAAGTGACAGTGTTGGGGTGTTAAAAATTTTCTAATCCTGCCTTCAACCAATTCTTAAATTCTTCCACATCCGACGTATAACCTATTGGTTTGCCTATGGTTTCGCCATCAGTATTGAGGATAGCATGGTATGGAAAGGCATTTACCTGATATCGGGTTATTTCAAAATCTGCATTTTTTTGCCCCATCGTTTTTTTCAACTTCCCGTCGATGATTGAAGTAACGCATTCATTTTCGGGTAGCGGCGTGGTGTCGTCGGTATAGAGAGCAAGCAATATGAAGCGGTCGTTCATCAGGCGTAGCACTTCCGGGTCAGGCCAAACAATCGCTTCCATTTCTCGGCATTTGGCGCAGGCGTGACCTTTAAAAATCATCAATACTGGTTTGTTCTTTTCCCTGGCGCAAGCGATAGCCTGGTCGTAATCAAAATAGCCTTTCAATCCATGGGGCCAAATGAGACCGGGGCGATCGCTGTATTTGGGCTCTCCACATAGATGGTCGGGCGATTGAGAAAGCGTGATTTGCGATGTAGCGCCAATCCGGTTGCTTTTTTCAACAGGTAACAATCCGGCAACGGCATTCAGCGGAGCGCCAAGCAATCCGGTGAACAGGTACAACGCAAACACAAAACTTGTCGTAGAAAAGAACAGTCGCATCACCCCTATGTGTTGCACCTCGCTATCGAGTGCAAATTTTATTTTCCCAAGCAGATAATATCCTGTGAGCGCAAAAAGTACGATCCAGATACAGAGAAAAACGTCGCGTGTGATGATGTTCCAGCCGAGACCCTTGTCGGCGTATGACAGGAAATAGAATGTGAATGCCAGCATCACGAATGCGAACACAATCTTTATGGAATTCATCCATCCGCCCGACTTGGGCAGTTGCTTCATCATCGAAGGGAAAAACGCCAATAGTGTGAAAGGCAGCGCAAAAGCGAACCCGAAGCCAGCCATGCCCAAAATGGGTTTGATGGCCAATCCTTGGGTTGAAGCCACCAGAATACCACCTACAAAGGGGCCCGTGCACGAAAATGAGATGACCACCAGCGCCAAAGCCATAAAAAACGCGGAAATATAACCTCCCTTGTCGGCTTCTCTGTCTATTTTATTGGCTAATGAACTTGGAAGCGTGATTTCGAACAATCCGAAAAACGATAACGCAAAGGCGATGAATAATCCGGCAAAAATCAAATTGGTCAGCCAGTGAGATACCAATACATTAATTATATCGGCACGTTTGGTAAACGCTACGATAACGCCCACCGAAGTGTAAATCAAGATGATAGAAAATCCGAAAATCAACGCTTTTACGATACTGGCCGAACGTTTTGACGTATCGCGCATGAAGAACGATACCGTCATCGGGATCATCGGGTAGACACACGGGGTAAGTACGCCTCCAAAACCTGCCAAAATTGCCATTAGAAAAAATGCCCACAGCGAAGAATTGCCGGTAGTTGCATCAGTTAGAGTGGGAGAGGAGAGAGGTGTATTTTTTATTTCCGGTTGTTCGTTTTCGACAGGTGAGTTTTCAATAGGCGCTGTTGCCAGCAGGTTGCCTTCCACTTTTTCGATAGCGGGTACGCTTTCAACAAGGGGATTAATCCCCTTGATAACGTCATCAGATTTTGCCGGAGAATTGATTTTTATATCGAACTCAACCTGTTTGGGTGGCAGGCAAGTTTTGTCGTTACAGCACATGTATTCTACTTCGCCTTTCACTGCAAAGTTTTCAGTGTTTAAAATTTTTATCTTTTGACGGAAAACAGCCACGATTTGAAATGAGCCAATTTTCATTTTAAACCAGGGATCATCCTTAACTTCTGGCTTGGTTACCTGTTCCATGCCATCTACAAATTCAAATGACGGATTACTTTCGAATGTAAAAGACGTTGCTATTGGGCCTCCTTCTGGTAAGTCAATGGCATACATAGACCATCCCGATTCAATGGTGGCGGTAAATTTCAAATCAGCGCCGGTTGCGGTCACATTTTCTACTGTCCATGCCCATTTTACGGGATCATGGATTTGTGCCGTTAAGGATAATGACCAGAATAACAATAAGATTATAAGTCCAAATTTATCTTTTTTCATATGTTTGATATTTTCTACAACCATAACGAATATTTTTTCCTACCGTATGATTTCCTCCCCGTCTTTATTGAAAAATTTTGATTCGAAAAACGACAAGGATGAATCCGGAACTACTTTTATGCGGCAATGCAGTTTTTTACTCCATTTCCAGCGAAGCGAAAACAGTCCTTTCATAAGGTATGCAGCAATGTACGGGTGAACATACACTGAAATGCGTTTCAAATTATTCTGTTCGATGACAAAGGATAAAATGTTATACAGTTCGTCGTCAAACAGAATGCTGGGAACAATTTCCCCGCTTCCCCTGCATACAGGACACTTTTCTACTGCTTGTTCGGTCAGTTCTGGGCGTACACGCTGACGGGTAATCTGCATCAAACCAAATTTGCTCACTGCCAGTATGTTATGTTTTGCACGGTCGTCGGCCATTGCTTCCCTCATAAATTCCAGCAATTTCAGACGATGTTCAGCAGTATACATATCAATGAAATCGATCACAATAATCCCGCCCATATCGCGTAGACGCAGCTGTTGGGCAATATGTTGCGCTGCAAGCAAATTTACTTCCAAAGCGTTGGTTTCCTGATCGTTGCCGAGTTTTGTCCGGTTACCGCTGTTCACGTCAATCACATGTAGTGCTTCGGTATGTTCAATGATCAGATAGGCGCCATTTTTGATAGAAACCGTTCTGCCGAAAAGCGCCTTAATTTGTTTGTTGATACCAAAGCGCTCGAGGATTGGCGGGCCACCCTTGATCAGTTTAAGAATTTTCTCGGTTTCTGGCGCAATAGAGGCAATGTATTCCTTGATCTGCAGATAAAAGCGCTCGTCGTTGACGTAGATATTCGAGAAAGTACCATTGAGCAGATCGCGCAAAATGGTCGAGGTGCGGTTCATCTCGCCTAAAAACAAATGTGGCGGTTTGACTTCGTTTAACTTTTCGAAAGCGGTTTCCCACTTTTTTACTAAATCATTTAGTTCTTCTTCGAGTGTTTCGGCTGATTTCCCTTCGGCTACAGTACGGACAATGACGCCGTAATGCTTTGGTTTATTGCTTTGTATCAGCGTACGAAGACGTTTTTTTTCATCGGCTGATGATATTTTTTGCGAAACGGAAACTTTATCTGAAAAGGGAATCAACACGAGATTTCGTCCGGCAATGGATATTTCGGAACTCAATCGTGGCCCCTTGGTGGAAATAGGTTCTTTGGCTATCTGTACAAGGATCACTTGACCGACCTTGAGGATATCAACTATTTTGCCCTTTTTGTCAATATCTGGTTCGGATTTGAATTTTTGCATGGAAATCGGCTTCCCTTTTCGTTGGATGGCCACCTCCAAATAGTTTTGCAATGTTTGTACCTGTGGGCCTAAATCGAGATAATGCAAAAACGCATCTTTCTCGAAGCCAACATCTACAAATACAGCATTTAGTCCAGGCATTATCTTTTTTATTTTGCCCAGATAAACATCACCTACCGAAAATTGCAGATTGCTTTTTTCCCTGTTCAGTTCAACTAACTGTTTGTCTTTTAAAAGCGCAATTACAATTTCGGATGGTGTTACATCAATGACTAATTCGTTACTCACAACCCATTCATTTTATATTGGGAAGTTATCGTATTTTGTGTATTAAATATGATAAAAGGAAAGAAACCTAAAATTTCACGAACAAAATTTTAGGTTCTTGATAACTTACACAACAAAAATACTAATTATTTCTTTTTGTGCCGATTTTTTCTCAAGCGTTTTTTCCGCTTGTGAGTCGCCATTTTATGTCTCTTTCTTTTTTTTCCGCTTGGCATATAAACAACTTTTTTATCAGGATTGATTCACACCAACTCGATTATTTTACATTGCTTTTCACTTTACCCACAAATGTCTTGGCTGGTTTGAAAGCCGGGATGTTGTGCGCCGGAATAATAATGGTGGTATTTTTGGAAATGTTGCGGGCGGTTTTTTGTGCTCTTTCCTTAACTATAAAACTCCCGAACCCTCTCAAATACACATTCTGGTTTTTTGCCAACGAACCTTTGATGCTTTCCATGAAAGCCTCTACTGTTTTTTGAACAGTAATCTTTTCAATTCCAGTGCCTTTGGAAATTTCACTTACGATATCTGCTTTTGTCATGTCTTTAATTTTAACTGTTTTTGTTACTTTAGATAAATATTTTTCAGGGTGCAAATATATACCTTTCTTGGGATTATAAAAAATAAAACACATTTTTGTAAAAAAATTTTTTTCATACAGTTGAAAATTTCAAAATGGCAGGTCAAAAATTGATAGCATGGTATGAGGTTAATAAGCGGTTTTTGCCTTGGCGGGATACCGGAGATCCTTATCTGATATGGGTTTCAGAAATCATTTTGCAACAAACTCGTGTTGTACAGGGGCTTGAATATTATCTTCGCTTCATTGAGGCGTATCCGGATATTTTTTCGCTGGCTCATGCCGGTATTGACGAAGTATTGAAAATTTGGCAGGGTTTGGGCTACTATTCACGGGCGCGAAACATGCACAGCGCCGCAAAATACATTGTTGATGTGTATCAGGGGAAATTTCCAGATACATATGAAGGGTTGATCACCATAAAAGGAATCGGCGACTACACAGCGTCGGCTATTGCATCACTCGCTTTCGGGCAGGCAGTTCCTGTGATTGATGGCAACGTGAATCGTGTGATTGCCCGTTTACATGGCGTTCAGCAACCCATTGACATGCCGTCAGGACGTCAAGTGATTCGCGATCATGCCGAAAATATGATGGTGCGCAATGATCCCGGTACTTACAACCAGGCCATCATGGAATTTGGAGCGTTACAATGTGTACCGAAAAATCCTGATTGCAATAACTGCATTTTAAACCGCATTTGTGCCGCTTTCCAGTGCGGGATGGTCAGTATGTTGCCTGTGAAGGAAAAGTCAGTAAGGATGACTACCCGGTATATACATTATATATATGTATGTTTTGGCGAGCGTACATTTATCCGGCGACGATCTGAAGGAGACATCTGGACAGGACTGTACGATTTTCCAATGATTGAAACCGCTACGGAAACCGAACTGGACGAACTGATCCACACGCCCGAATGGCAGGCATACTTCGGTGAACTGACACCGATTATTGAAACTGTTTCTCCAATAGTGATCCACCGGCTAACACATCGTATTTTGAAAGTCAGATTTTACAAAATATCTGTAAACCGGCCTGTTGGCGGAGAAGGTCTTATAGAAATACCGGCAAGTGATATATACCGGTATGCTGTGCCGAAAGTGATTGAGAATTATCTAAAACAATAATTCAGGGTCTTTATACCTGCAAATACCGAGATTGGTATATGCAATGTCAGTAACTTCGCGTCCTCTGGGCGTGCGTTTCAGGTACCCTTCCTTTATCAGGAACGGTTCATAAACTTCCTCAATGGTTCCTGCGTCTTCGCCAACAGCGGTGGCAATGGTAGTCAGTCCGACAGGGCCTCCGCGAAATTTTTCAATCATCGTACGCAGTATCCGGTTGTCCATTTCGTCGAGGCCGCGACGGTCAATGTTCAGCGCGTCCAAAGCGTAACGGGTAATATCGAGGTTGATGGTGCCATCGCCTTTCACTTGAGCGAAATCGCGTACACGACGCAGCAGTGCATTGGCAATACGTGGTGTACCACGGCTGCGCGAAGCAATTTCCATTGCCGCCTCAGGATTGATTGGGGCTTTCAGAATTCGGGCGGCGCGGGTCACAATATGAGTGAGCACCTCTGTATTGTAGTATTGCAGGTGGCAGGTAATGCCAAACCGCGCCCGCAAAGGACTGGTGAGCAAGCCCGACCGGGTAGTGGCGCCCACAAGTGTAAAGGGATTCAGCGTGAGTTGTATCGACCGGGCGCTGGGACCTTTGTCAATCAGTATATCAATAGTATAATCCTCCATTGCGGAGTAAAGATATTCCTCCACAACAGGGCTGAGCCGGTGAATTTCGTCGATAAACAGCACATCGTTTTTTTCGAGGTTGGTGAGGATACCTGCCAGATCGCCGGGTTTGTCGAGCACCGGCCCCGACGACAGTTTCAGATGAACACCCAATTCGTTGGCAATGATATTGGCTAAAGTGGTTTTACCCAGACCCGGAGGGCCGTGCAGCAAAACGTGGTCGAGCGCTTCGTCGCGCATTTTGGCCGCCTGCACAAAAACACGCAAATTTTCGACAACTTTCGGTTGCCCGCTAAATTCTACAAAACCCACGGGCCGCAACGAGCGGTCGAGTTCCTTGTCCTCTTTGTCCCAGTTATTGGTGCGAAATTCTACTGTGTCCGGCATAATAAAAAATTTCAAAGGCCAAAGATATAAAATTTGTTGTACATTTGTCTTTTGAAATTTTTTATACCATGAAAACCACACATTTGATTATTCCATGTATCGTTGGTGTTGCCGGATGTTCATCTTCCGTACAGCAAAAAAACACCCAACCCAACATCATTTACATCCTCGCCGACGACCTGGGTTACGGCGATCTAGGATGTTACGGGCAAACGATTGTCAAGACGCCCCATATCAATAAACTTGCCGCCGAAGGCATGCGTTTTACGCGGCATTATGCAGGATGTACCGTCAGTGCGCCTTCGCGTTCTTCGCTGATGACCGGTCTGCATACGGGTCATACGCCTGTTCGCGGGAATAAGCAGTACGATCCGGAAGGACAGCATCCGCAACCCGGCGATACATATACTATAGGTAAAATGTTGCAGGCAGGAGGGTATGTCACAGGATGTTTCGGCAAGTGGGGATTGGGTTATCCCGGATCAGAAGGAGCACCCGAAAATCAGGGTATTGATGAGTTTTTTGGTTACAATTGCCAGGGACTTGCCCATAATTATTATCCATACTATCTGTGGCGCAATAAGGATATTTTTTGGTTAAAAGGTAATGAAGGTTTTCAGACGGGCGAATATGCACAGGATGTCATTCACCGCGAAGCAAAGAATTTTATCCGCGACAACAAAAAACGGCCTTTTTGCGTTTTCCTCACCTATATCCTTCCTCATGCAGAACTGGTCAATCCCGACGACAGTATCAAAGCCATGTACAGCGGCATGTTTCCTGAAACGCCCTATCAGGGAGTGGACAGCGGCCCGCAGTACAGGCTTGGCCCTTACGGGAGCACGCCGCAACCGAAAGCCGATTTTGCCGCAATGGTTTCCCGTTTGGATGCTTATGTGGGCGAAATAATGGCTGAACTGAAAAATTTAGGATTAGACAAAAATACCATTGTGATGTTTACCAGCGATAATGGCCCTCACCGTGAAGGCGGCGCTGATCCTGATTTTTTCAAAAGTTATGGCCCGTTGCGCGGCGTAAAACGCGACCTGTACGAAGGCGGTATACGTGTTCCCATGATTGCCTGGTATCCGGGAAAGATAAAGGCCGGCGCTATTACCGATCATCCTTCGGCGTTCTGGGATGTGATGCCTACTCTTGCCGAACTGACTGGCACAAAGGCCGCTGAATTTACTGATGGTATTTCCTTCCTGCCCACTCTGTTGGGTAAATCCACACAAAAGAGACATGATTATCTTTATTGGGAGTTTCATGAACAGGGCGGAAAAATAGCAGTAATGAAAGGCGATTGGAAGGCAATATGGCTGAATGTGATCAACCCGCATAGGACGACCGTAGAGTTATACGATTTATCGAAGGATATTCATGAAGATCACAATGTCGCTGAACAACATCCTGAAATCATTGCCGAACTGGATCAATTGATGAGGAAATCACGTGTTGATGTGGAAGATTTTCCGTTTTCATTGCCGGTCAAGTAAGGAAATAGGTTACATATATTTCCCACAAAGCCACAAAGAACACAAAAATAACTGTTTCCCACGAAGCCACAAAGAACATAAATATTCTTTGTGAACTTTGTGGCTTTGTGGGAAATTGCTTATGGCTTTGTGGGAAAGTTTTCTAAACTTTCTTCTTGTAATGGTCTTTGTAACGGTTCATAAACTTGTCGACACGACCAGCGGTGTCCACCAGTTTCATTTTTCCTGTGTAGAAAGGATGCGAGGTATTGGAAATCTCTAACTTGATCAATGGATATTTTGTACCGTCTATTTCAATGGTTTCGCGCGAATTGGCTGTCGACCGAGTAATAAAGGTATGGTCGTTTGACATGTCTTTAAAGACTACCAAACGGTAATTTTTTGGATGAATATCCTTCTTCATGGCTTATTATCTGATGATTATATTAATATACGTTCAAAATTGAGGGCGCAAAGATAAATAAAAATTCAAAGATTCAAAAATTTTATGCGAAGGTTATAACTTCACAGGCTTTATGTTAATACACGAAAACGCAACATTTCACTGTTCCACAACAACTTGCCGCGTTGCCGGTATGCTTTCACCATCTTGTACAAGCAAGTAATAAATACCGTTGGGCAGGTTGGACAGATCAAATTGTACGTTGCCTCCTTTGGTTGACGTCTGGCGTTGCAAATTACCCTGCCCGTCGTAGAGACGAACGTCATAGGAGGGCATATTTACAACATTTTTAGTTTGCAGCTCAAGGATATGAGCGGCTTCATCAATTTCGATATTTAAAATACCGTTGGAAGGATTGGGATAAACAGTAAGATAAACGTCCAGGTCTGTATCGTTGCCGCCAGACTTGGCGCATGATGCTACAAAAGTTTTATTTGCAGCACCAATATTTCCAAGTACTGCAACAAC
>Ga0209737_10001384_pt1 | contig 17503 bp, 13 predicted proteins | sample TergutCu122P3_FD_187284 | JGI IMG/M metagenome (GOLD analysis project Ga0209737, IMG submission 187284) | Cubitermes ugandensis P3 segment gut microbial communities from Kakamega Forest, Kenya - Cu122 P3 (SPAdes) (version 2) | ecosystem: Host-associated > Arthropoda: Insects > Digestive system...
ATGCTCACCGTTATTTTTTAATAAATAACAGTATCTTGTTTTATTGTGTGTGATTGACGATTATTTGTACTAGTTTATATTCACCACACACGGGGATGTCCCACATAAAGATTGTTAAAGTCATATTTATCATGAGCTGTTATTTTCCCATGGCTGGAAAATAGTTGGGTTTCTTGCTTGGTGTTTAATCTTTTTATTTACTTTGTGTTGTAGGGTGTCCATAAAGTATGTCCTTGTAGGTTACTTGTGAGAAATGTTTTAGGAATATGTATGGTGTACTGTATTTCAGATGTTGTTACTGTTATATTCAGGAGTTTGGTTTGCTGCTAGTGACATTGTATGCAAGAAAGATACATTATGTTTGTAAACACCAGTAGCCTAAGACTTGTGGTTCAGTATCAGTCAAACTTTCCAAGTTTCTGTCCTAATTCTACCTTTGGTGTTTGATAGAACCACAGCGTCCCTGGAAGGGTGTGCAGTTTCTAAGAGGAAATAGGAAGCATCATGAAGAAACGTGTGATCTTAGGCTTGTGCCATGGTATAAATGAGATCTACATTGTTCTGGGATTTTACACAGCATATGTTGGTACTTTGTTGCTTACATTTTGGGAAAACCCATAGGTCCTATCTTCAAGGGTCAAGCAATCCAGGTAGAGAAGCAGGAACGCGTAGGTTGATCCGTCAAGACCAGAGTAAAGGAGCACTTCCAGCTCATACAGCCAGACAAATTGGTGGTGGTGGAACATATATTCAACCATTATAACCTCCTAAAACTCCAGGGGACACAAATTCTCTGTACCAAATATGGCTACATCGACGAACTTATGAGGGAGGCAATTGAGTTGGAGCTGCACCCAACAGTATCAATGGGGAGGATGTTCTGACTTTAGGTGGGTCATGGAAACCAGTTTTTTGCATCCATAGATGAAGACAGCCCCCTTAGGAGGGGTGACTACCTCATGGTCCTTTTGAGGACAAGACTCTCTTTGTCCCTGTCCCATGCTGTAATGTTGGTTTCACTCTCCATTGCCACTTTTTTTCAGAGCCCTTGGCTGCCCTGCATACTCTCCTTCTCCACCCTCATGATTCTGTTGGTTATCCCTCTGTTTCCTCCAGTTTTTCTCATTCTTCATCTTTTTTTTCCCCCTGTCATCCTTTCTTCTTTTCTTCTTTTTTTCCTTTTTGTCCCTTTTTTATGCACTTGGCAGTGACTTCATTTTCCAAGGCTGTTTTACCACAGAGCACCCCTAGGCAACTCAACTTTGTTTCTCTCTTCCACCTCCTCTTTGCTCCAGTAACCCTATTGCTAGCATCATGTTCTCTGAGAACCAATTACTGCCCACACCATTCCCAATATAAATGTGTACCTAAGTGTTCGAGCATTCTTCTTGGACTCCTTCACTCTTGCAGATGGGACTCATAGGATGTCCCAAAATGTTGGTAACAAACTGCCAATCTATGCTGTGTAAAATCCCAGAATAGTGCAGTTTGCATGAGGAATTCCAATAGAATGTTGCAAGTGACGTGGTAACTTAAAATGGCATCCAGCCAGTATAGACTAGAATAGAATAAAACAGGAAAAGACTGGTCTTAACTAGTCTTTTTCAGTAGATATTTGGCAGGTTCTTTCTTTGGGAGCCTAAGCATGAAGCTTAACACACTGATGCATGTAATGATGAAATATTCAGTGTGTGTGTTGAATGTAAGCATAAGAGACACTTGTGCCTTATGTTAAGGGTTATCTTAAACAGATCATATTTCTTAAATTGTAATAGAAAAATTTTAAATTGTTATAATGCACAGAGGCTACAGTAAAATAATATTTATATAAATGTCACTGTGGAAGTTCTTGTAACTAGCACAGGTAGAAAGTTCGCCATGCCAACAATTCTTATGTGAAGTCTAAGTCTGTCTTTTTATCGCATTAATTTTTAGGCACATTCACATAAGTAGCTGAGAGAACCTGTTACCTTTGCCATGTCTGTCCATTTGTCTCTCCACGTGTGTCAACTGGACTGATTTTCATGAAATTTGATATTGGTGACTATTATGGAAATCAGACTTTGGCTACAATCCGGCAAAATTATCAGGCAATTTATATGAAGGCTTAAGTATGTGTTATTGTTGCCAGTGATATAAAATTGTCTTAAAATTTGTGTCTTAGGTGACATGTCATTAGGCTGTTAGGGTAGCAAAGAAAGTATAAGCATTACAAGAACATGTGATGTTACATTATGTGTACATTGCTTATCTTATTTTCAAATACTTGGCCCAAATTCAGGTCTGTGAGATCATTGTTAAATCAAGGCCCCCGATATATTATGGTCTACGGTGTTAAACTTATGTGTTTTAACTTTATTGTACACAAGGTACTTTATCATTCATCGCTGCATATTCAGACATTTTAATTGTTAAAATACATATTCCCATTTCACATGATGGAAGTGTTCTAACTTTATCTGCATGTTGTACCTGTACATTTTAAGTTCGTTTATTATTTTTTAATAAAAGTATAACCCCATACCATGAGCACTCAGGAAATCTGATTGTTTCATTAATGAACCTTCACACATAAGGTTTGATTTTTCTGAAACGGTGTGTGGAAAGAATTGCATTATTTGGACACCTTGTTGAATCTTTACTGTCTGTGTTGTAGTTACTTAATTTCGTTACGTGTCAGTAGATTCTGCAGAGCAGATGTTTATTTCATGATATTCATGTAGAGTGGCTTGTGGCAGTACCTTCCAGGACATTTATACTGAATTTTCAAGAATTAATCAGGATGTTGAACCAGAAGCAGTAATGGAACTTGTTAATGTTTCACAACATAATCAATGGTGTAAGTTTGAAGTATTTTGTATAATGTATATAAAAAATTTTTGTAATATAACCATTGTTGAGAAGCAGCATGTTGAAACTGAATTTGCACTTTTTTTATTACCAAGAAGAGAGGTGAAATGGTAACATTGTAGAGTGTAATCTCATCCATATTACTGGTTATCCTGGTTGAAGGTATTCAGACATTTGCAAACTTCCATGTTGATCTTTCTAATAATGGGTAATTATGGAAATATGTGCCCTCTATTGGCATGATCATCTACCAAGTGTGGTAAAATGCAATTTCTTGATTCATAAGATACTTGTTTACTAGTCATATATAAGCGCACACAGAAGTAGACAATGATACCACAAACTTAAATGTCCTTTTAATTTACAAAAAGGGGTGAATAGTTTGTTCAGAACTTTGATATATTTGATGTTCATCCATACTCCTCACAAAATTAATATGGTGCCTATTAAAGTAAGGTAATACAACTTTTTTGAGAAGACTTTCAGTCATACTGTTACAATATTACAGGCACTACCATTTTTCGGCATGATCACCTAGCACATATGTGTTTTTAGTCTTCCCCATGCATTGCACACATCGTTGAACATGTGTGTTTGTGTTGCAGTGTCCTGCAGGAAGGTACTGCCTTGAAGGCCCCAACGAATGGAAGTTGGAGGGGGGCCATTTCTGGGTTGTAGGATGAAGGCTCCAATGTTTCCCACTGATTGAATTGAAGTTACTTGTTTATGCAGTAGTGTGTGGAGTGCCTTGGTAATGCAACATCATGCCCACCGTCAGGAATCCTTGATGTTTGTAGCAGACTGTCACCTTCATTTCATCATTGTTTCACAGTAGCTTTCAGCACTGATTGTGGATCCATGGTCCAGGAAGTCAGTCAAAGGAATGTCTCATTGATCCCAATGGAGACTTTTGCCATGAGCTTTCTTGCAGACAGTGTGATGAAATTTTTAGTCTACAGGGCAATGGGGATGTTTACATATTATCATGTCTCTTTTTTTTCTCTTTCAGGGTGTCATGGTACACCCATATCTCATGTCATCTATCATAATCCTCTTCAGACAGTTATCGTCTTCATTGCAGTAAGGCATGAAAAATTATGGGCACTTCAGCCATGCGTGTTGTCTGGCACAGTTCTCCTAAGCTGCTTGTGGATAGTTGATGCACATTTTGCAAATCAGCGTTCTGTATGAGTGAATTTTCACATGCCTGCCGTCTGCAATAAGTTGTTGTGCGTACAATGTTGTTACCTGTTATGCTGATTGTTAGTGTTCCACTCCTTGATTCTGCACAACAGTTCTTGTTTCCATATATTGCTCAAAAGATACAATATCTATGAATTTCACTTGCTTTAGTCTCTTTAACGTGTAAAAGCAAATTTGTGTGATGGACTTCCACATCAGACCATGTTTAATGGCAACTTCCTGTGTGTAAACTGTGACCAGCAACACCATCTCTTTGCAGTTTTAAAAAACACTGTATGTGGCTTTGATCATGAACATGGTCATTAGCATATCTTAAAATGTCTTTTAGCAAATAATGGTGTTCCCTTACTCTTAGACACACACACACACACACACACCATCCTGCACAATACAGCGTCAGTAATCCAAGTATAGGAATGCATTTGGGGACTTTTCTTTGGATTACCAGATTGCGCTGAAATATATATATATATATATGTGCAATTTGTTTTTCAGTGTATAACATTTCATAATTGTTGTTCAGCATTTAGTGCATAACACAAGAAAATTCATGTCACCTGGGATTTTGGTTGGTAAATAGTTACTGACATTTCAAAGGAGCTTGTTGCCTCCCCTGTCAGGGTCCAAGTTGTCCACTTATCTTCTTGACTTCTTGGACTGTGAAGATGGATGCAGCAGGCTGTTCAAAATGTCAGTAAATATTTACCAACTGAAAATAGCATTGTATCCCAGAAGACCTGAATCTTCAGTACTGCTGAAAGTCTCAAATCTCACATCATACAAGGACATTTGTGTTCTATTTGGATAGTAGAACCCATTACTTCTTGTGGTTCACCTCATGTTGGTGGATCAGCAGTCTTATCTTGTTTATTTCAGCTGTGAAATGTCCTGGAAGTTCACCTTGTTCTGTATTTAGTAGTTCCTGTTTCTTTCTACTAGTAGTTGTAACTCTCCTGCTGGCACAATGGCTGAATTCCCTTGGCATCAGGTACCAGACGTTTACATTGTTGATGTGGACAACATTGCTGAGCCCTATTGGCAGATGATGGTACTGGCAACATTGCTTTTGTTGTGTGATGTTGAGAGAGCATGAGTGTCCCATATCTGCATGATTGGTTTCAACTTTGTTGTAAAAGTTAACAAAATGGTGACTAAAGGTCACAGCAGCAGGGAAGGTCTGCCATGGAACATTGTGACTTGCATTTGAACGTTTACTGTTACGGGTTTTTTAACTGCCTCTTAATCTACGATATTTTCTTCATCAGTCTTGTAAAAAAAGTTGTGAGATAGCACTGGGATTTATAACATAGACTTTGAATGAGACATTTTATCTAACCTTTCAGTGTCTTCCAGTTGAAAGTTTTTCTGTGTGTGGGATGTTAAGTGTATTTGTTGGAAAGGTTGAATAATAAATATAGTTTCCTAAGCTCAGTAGGCTTACAGAACACAAGTTGCCTATTTTCTGTTTCTGTTGGCGTGAAATTCTGCTTCTGTATTTGAGAATGTCTCCTGAAATACATTAGTTCTACTGACAATCCCATCATGACAGAACTGTATCTAACCTCTGTTCTTGTCAGTGCACTAGCATAAGGAAAATTGCTGTCACTGAGAGATCCAGTGTTTACCAATGTTTGTGTGCTTAGCCCCTCAAAAGTAAAAATTAATATTTTCTCTTGAACAGAATGTGTACTGCCATGTGGTACAGGGCTTCAAGAATTGTGTATATAGATTTATATTTTTACTGATCAGATGTGGAATATTCAGAACTTGATTGCAAATCACTTTCATTATTTTGTGACATAGTGCAGTTCAGTATGAAAACTAGCAACCTCAGTACATTATTTAGAATTTGATCCCTGTTGCACATTTTAGGTGTTAGTGTTGTTGCTCTCCTCTGCTTTCAAGTGTTACTCATTGTATTCACCAGATCGTAATTGAAGGTCTGCATCATGGTGAACTGAATCCTTGTCCCCCAGAATGTTTTAAACCTCGGTATATAATTTTTTGTAAGTTACATTCTTTACACAGTGTCAACACTGGACACCTACAGTAGAGGATGAAGAATAACATGGGCTTTATATGAGCATTAACAGTGTATGTATTTGTATTATTGACATTTAATCTTCGGACTACTCGCCTGTCCTTTCTTTCCTGTCTTTATGAGTATGTTTTCCTCCCCTTTCAACTTCTGAGCTATGTGTCCATTTGTCTTGAAATTTCCCACTGTCAGTAACAAGAACGTGGTGAGGTATGAGTGGCAGTGTTTCAGTGGGGTTACATCTGTATTGGTCATTCCTTGTTTTCCCTCTCCACGTGGTTCATCTGCCATGTTTTGGATAATCTTACCTTCATCTTTCATGATCATTATAATATATTGTCTTATGCTAAGTAAACTCTGCCATTGATACTGTTGCATTGAATAATGTAAACATATACCATAATTATTCAAAACAGTAAGCAGTTGCGCAAGGCAAGTCGTATTCCTCTGCAACTAGGAAAAGTTACCTTTTAGTCATCATTACTTGTTATGTTCACAGCATAGTGAACTGTGCAGGAAGGTGGGTTATTTGTAATCTATATTTTGATGGAGAAAGGAGAAGTGGGTGTTGGGCCAATGATGGATGAGCTAAAGGGTATAGGAAGTTAAACCGTAAGAAACTTTTGAAACTTTTATTCTTCACAGAATACTGTGAAGATAGATAAGGGAGCATGGAGAGAACAAATGCAAAGTTAGCATGACAGTTGAGCAGATCTTGAGAAACAAGATTATGCTGAAATTAGCTGGATAGAATTGCTCAGAACAGTGTCCAGTACAACTTGTGTGTGTGTGTGACCTGAGGGAGAAAGGTTATGCCTATGCAGACTGAACTGAACTCTATCAGACTAGTAGTTATTTGTGGTGACCTTTGTATCATAGAATCACTAATTGCCAAATAATATTTACTGTTCATAAAAGGTCGCTGCTGTGAATCATAAAGTGTTATGATTCCAGCCTCTTTGTCTGTACGTAAAAACAAAATTAACATGGAAGTGTGATGCATCTAGCTGTGGTTTTGGGATCCGTGAGCCTGACTAAAGTATCTCATGAGTCTCTGCCAGCAGTGAGCACTGTCCCCTTCTATCTTGCCTTATTCATGGTCATTCACTATGCAAAGGTGATGAAATCTTGGTGCAAAGATGTATCAGTTATCATCTGGTGACCTTCAGATTATGGCAGTGTGCTGGAAGAGGTACTTCACTGATAAGCTTAAGTGTGGGAGGGGAAGACAAATCAGTTATCATTTCACACTGCTGTCTGTGAAGACCTGCTAACAGCATCATCCTGGATGACTAATAACAGAGTGATTTTCAAGGCCAGCATTATATATAACCTGTGATTATCCATGTTGGGTCTTGTTTTTACATTGCACTCACAGTTCAGGTACATTGTTTTGTAATTAATGGAGGTAACTTTTATCCGAAACTTAGTAGCTGATATATTATTGTAGGTTTTCCTGGTGCCAGATGATATTAGCTCTCCAGATTTCAGTTTGTGTATATACTTACATGCTTAGTGTCATCAGTGTTTACTTTCATGTGACTTTCCTAGATAGATTGAAAAAAAAAACTATTATTCTGTTTGGCATTTATATTTTTATCCAGTAAATTAATACCTACTGTGTATAGAAAAATTTAATTTGGTACATTCATTCCCAGTCCTTCCTGATTTTCTTGGATTTTTCCCTCATAGCATATTTTACATAATAGTTAAAAAGACAGTTGGTATGAAACACCAGCTGTTTTTCCCTCCACAGTTTTATGGTATGGTGTTTCAATACAAACACAGCTGTACCTTTTAATTGCTTACCTGTATGAGCTAATAGTTCATTTGTACACATTTTAATTAACCTGACAAATTCTTTAAAACTTTTAAAATATGTTTCTATTGTACATGAATAGTATGCTTTTAAAGTACAGGTAGTTGATGTATGGATTCAACATACTTTTACTTCTTTCTTCAGTATATATGAATGTGATGCTGAATACCAATAAAATTTGATCTGCTATAATGGACATTGCATTTACAGTTACCAGTAATTCCATTTGTGAATAGTGTAACCATACCGAAAGGATATCAGAGTTTTTCATGAAGCTGACAAAAGAGATTGTGCAGAAGTTACCTTAGTCTGCTTTTTGTAAATAGAAGCAACAATAAATCATTTCCATTAATCAGATAAATCTTTGTCATTCCAAAAAGGGACTGTGAGTTTTGAATCTCAGTGTGCTGCATCCTTCTGGATGCTTGGATTAATCCATTGGGAATTAAATCTATTGTCCTTGTCTTGTCATCAAGAGTTTATCTGAGAGGTATTCTATAAAAATTTCTGGATATGATTCATGATTTCTTTATCACATGTTCTCTCCATCATAATGCCCATAAATTCTGTAAGAAGAAATCTTAAGTAATGGACATAATTGGGTACTAGGCCCCCAGCCTTAGGCCTTTGGTCCAGTAAGCTTAATCGTGCTGTACATCTTTTAGAAAGCTAATTTCATCATTATCAAGAATAGGGGACCTTGAATAATGCCATTGTGTCTGTAAATGTCATACCAGTGACATTCATTCATTTAAATTAGTTTAGATGGGATAATGTTTTAAGTAAATAAACATATCAGTCAGTCATTCCACCTAGATAAATTGATAAATTTTATATGGATAGGAATCTGTCAGTGTTGATTGTATATATGATTCAACATTACACAAATGTACCATCTCTTTTCTCTAGTGGGGAAGAGAGTTGTGCAGGGAAACAGATGCACGTACTTCTGTATCTCTGTTGTGAAATTCATTTTTGAGTTGTCGTCTCAGCTGTCACACACTGTGAAGTTTCTCAGTTTGACGTTGTTAGCAGAAGTGTGACTGTAATGGATCCATGGATTTGGTGGAAAGCCATGCATTTTTTCAACATAGGGAGGAATTGGCAAGAAAATATATACTACCCTGAAGAGTGGGTATGTGTTTTGTTCTAATTTTGTTATAGTTGCTGGTCTACACCAGACCAGAGAAGAGTCAAATATGCATATAACAGTAGTGTCATTAGAAACTGCTTGATAGAGCAAGAAGATGTTCAGATGAACATGTTGGTCTGCAAGTAACTGCAGAGAATATTTAGGTATACATTTGTACCTCACCAGCATAGTGTAGGACAAAGTCACAACATAAATGCATTGAAAGTGTGTCAGGGTTGAAATATATGAGAACAGTGCTGAATGATCAAACTTACATTAACTAAGTTATGAGCAGATTAAGTTTTGGGACTCCTTACCACCATTCCTTTCAGAATATTTTGCCTTTCCACCTGCTGCCAAAGCCCATAAAGAGGAAAGTGTACAAAACTGTAACTTTTGGTCTTGGTTTTACATATGTGAAACTTGCCTCTCAAATTGATGGAATGACACAGATGGGGGTTCAAAACCAGGGTGTTGAGGAACGTATTTGGAGCTAAGAGGGAGAAAATTGCATAGTGAGGAGCCTTGTGATTTGTACTCCTCACCAAACATTAGGGTGATGAAATCAAGGCATGTGAGATGGGCAGAGCATGTTGCATGCATGGAAGGGAAGGGAAATGCATGCAGGAGTTTATGTGGGAAACCGGAAGGGAAGAAACCGTTTAGAAGACCGGCATGGTGGGAGGATCATATTAGAATGTGTTTTAAAGAAATAGGGTGGGAGAGTGTGGACTGGATTCATCTGGCCCAGTTTAGAGGCCATGGGCATTCTTGTGAACATTGTAAGGTCCTGTTGGCTTCTCAAGTGGGACTCTGACCCATGTAGTTTGTTTATTTGTTAGAAGACATTCAACTGATGGTTAATATCCCACAGACTTCTTAGTTTCCAGAAGGGAGTTGGGAATATACTTTCTTATAGCATTGCATATTACCACGTATTTTTTTTAAAACCACAGAACTATTAAGACATTTTCCCCTAAATAAAATGTATTTTGCTGGTTTTAATTGCTGTGAATATACTTGTTTTTTCAGTGAGAAAATCCACAGTGAAATGTATGTGGTGGTGTGAACCATTTGGCTAACAGTAATTGCCGTTTTCTTAATGCTGTGTTTGAATTCTTCAGGTTGTAGTGTTTTAAAGTTAATTTGTGAAAAAGTATTATTATGGAACATTGTCATGTGCTGGGGCATGTGTGTATGTTACCAGCATCACTCTACCCATTGTGGGTTTGTGTCCAGTACCCACTATCTGAAGCACTCTGCTTCCTTCTGGTTGTGATCAGTCAGGCTGCTCAATTGACTGTCAGACTTCATTTGTTTAATGGGACCTCAGACTCCTAATTATTTTCCTTGTCTGCAAAGGCTTCAGAGAACAGATAACTTGATATGTTATTCATTATCCTCACTTAGTAAGTATTTGTAAGATTCTTAGAGAGTTTTCTCGTATGAAAATTGAACTTAACACTTTATACATTGACTACCTCTGAAAATGAGTATCTTGAAGGAGTGTCGGAAGTAATTACATATTGTAATATTTAAGCTTCCATATTTCATTCCTGTGGCATGTAGGTTGTGCAAGAAATGCAAGATATTGTAGATGTCCTTAGTCTAAATGTACGTCAGTTTACAGAGACTAGCCAAACTTAAAACAGATTTAATTCCCTAGCTTTCATTTAGGGGAAGTGGGTCCTGTTACCCAAGGGGTACATTGGCCAGGGCATGAGGCTGACTACTAATTTCCATCAGTTGCCTAGGTGAAGAATAAGGGGAACTGTACCATTACTTCCCCATATGCCTTCATCTCATGTACAGGGAGAACCTTAATTTTTCTTTTGTTACATCTTACCTCCCTTTTGTACATAACTGTTTCTTTTATCAACTCTGGCTATGTTGTATCAATAATTACAGAGGAAAGCTGTGTGACGTGTCATTACTGCACTTTATTGTGAGCCATTCCCTATGTAAAAGTGTCCCAGTCATTTTTCGCACCTAACATCACGATTTTTATGTCACCGGTTTTTATCCTTTTCATGTTCAAGGAGCCATGTATTATATAGAACTGTTCTACCAGACTCTGATCCTGTTCCTGTGAATCAACTCATCTCTGAATGTTGTATATGTATAAAAGACATCCAAAGTTACTGACAGAGTTAAGTAATTTGTTGTTTATTCTACAACATTTTGTTGAAAGCAGTTGTAGTAATCTTCAGGATGAACAGTCCTTGGATTGTGCATGTCCAAACTTGTGAAGTAACCTGAAGTGCTGCTATCATGCTCCTCTAAATTGAAACATCATCAGATGGAACTGCAAAATCCTGCTCTGTCACAGCATTGGTGTGCCTAAACATGCAAGAAAAGCTTTGGTTCAGAGTGTGTGAAACTCAGTTGCAACTGTACTTACTTTCTTATTTCTCATGCAACAAAAAATGAAATATGTATTTTGTATATTTTCATATTGTTGTACAATATTACAGAATTGTTGGCATAAGTTCTGTATTTTATAAAGATCTGTAGTGCATGATTTCATAGTCTTGGTTGAATACACAAAGTGAAGTTTCACCTGGAAAGTTTATGTGGCCATAGCATGGTGTTGTTGATTAAATTCATGGAAGTTAGACAGTCTATAATGATATTTATTCTGAATGTCAGAAAAAGTCTATTACAGGTTTGAAAGTTTTCAATGACACAGACACACAGATTGAATTATCATTATCAAAAAATCTCTTTCTTGTTATACAAAGAACCAGATTAAGAGTGACTGCAGATTTAACGATGTTGCTGTTAGCTATGAATGGAGGGCGTTTGTGGTATGCTTAACATTTTGGTCTTGGCAACTATCATTGGCTCCTGAGTGAGGTGTGTTTGGTTTTCCCCACTTTCCAAACACATGCCAGGCCTGATTAGACCACTTCCTTCCAAGTCCTTACCAGTGGATTGCTGATGCATCATACTGCTGCCATCAACTGTATAGCCTGGCTTACTGACATCAAGAAAGAGTAGCCCACAAAAGAACATTTTGGTCACTGGATCCACTCCTATTTCTGAGCAGTTAGTTTTTGTCGTCTTCATCGTCGTCATCATCATTGTCACATCATCGTTTGTGTGTCTGTTTATTAACCCTTTAAAGCTCAGTGGTAACTGTGTGTCTGACTTGCTTTGATATTTAAAGTATGGTGCTTTACCAATAACATGAACATTGTGTGTTGTATATAATTCTCAGAATAACAGTTTTTTCCTAAACAACAGTATTTGAGTTGTCTTTGTAATGGAGGTGTAATGTGTGTAGTGTGCGGCAGTAACTTTATTTTTGTGTGTTATTTGGATGAATTTTGTGCTTCCAAGAATTAAAAACTTGTGCACTCTTTGTCATACTAAACAGTTGCTCATACTCATATAAGTTGCACATATTTTTAGGCATAAGATTCTTTTTTGGGAGGGAGGCAGAGGAGGATGGCTAGAGGCTGGTCATTGCCAGGCAGATTATATTTACATTGCAGGTGAGATGTTTTCCAGTAGTGCATGGAAAGAGCACAACAGCTTTCTGCATACAAAGAGACAAATACAAGAACTCAGCACAGCTGTTTATGGCCACACTGTACATTACAGGTTGCATGGGGTGATTGGTATGCTTTCTTTATGAAGGTGGTGCATAATGAATACATTATCCAAATTCAAAGATTTTAAAGGATCCATTTCTTAACATACATAGGATCTCACATTTCAGTAAAGTCATTGACCTCTTTTAGTTGCCAAATTTATTGCACATTTTAATTACAGTAATTGAATCATTGATAGTTAAGGTTTTATAAAATGTTTGTTGTTGGTATACAGTGTCTTGTAACATTGTAACATAATGACTATAAATGTGTTGTTATCACATTGCAGGGCGACCTGACGGATTTAGGTGATGATGACCTGCTTACGGGTGAGGAGGGCAAACAGGTTGTGGTGGGGGTGTGTGCCATGGCCAAGAAGTCGCAGTCAAAGCCAATGCGGGAGATTCTGATGCGTCTGGAGGAATTTGAGTACCTGAAGATGGTGGTGTTCCCAGAGGAGGTTATCTTAAAGGTCTCATTTATCTGAAATATTGTTGTTTGTTGGTTTGGGTGGAACAGAACATTTTGGGAGCTTTCTGTCACTGAAGGAGTAATGGCTGTCATGTCCTACACAGCACAGGACACACTGTTGTTGAGTCACAGGATATGAAATGAAAGAATGTGCACTATAACCTCTTTCTCATTCTTTTAATCTGTATAATTGATTCTTTAAAGTACCAGGATTAACCTCGGCTGCAGGGCAAACTGTCCTGATAGGTTTTCTGGAGTACACTGGGATGATCCTGCATGAAAGCCTTTCATTGCTCCTTCCCCATTCTCCCAAACTCATATTTTCCTAATTGTCAGCCGCTTATTATTTTATGTTTTATAATCTCTAAAATTAGTGCAGTGTAATTAACTGAACTAAGAACCCACTTCAAAGTGGGTACGTTACCTATCCTTGTGAGAAGTGACCGTAGGTGTGTGATAAATGGTATATACCAAGGGACAGAAAACTGTTTATATTTAATGTTATCTTGTACACTTAGGTTATGAAATGGAGCAGGGTGTTAATCTGTGAAGTATACATGCACATTGAAACCTTTCAGGTGGTAACAAAAATTTAGTGTTTTCATTGTAAGTGGTCTACTTCAAGGTCAGGTTTGTGATTGCTCATGGGGGGAAAATGTCAGAAGTGAAATTAAAACTGTAAATTGAAACATGGTATGTTTACTGCTTATGATCTGAGATGAAAAACCATCTGTGTGTGTGTGTGTGTGTGTATGTGCACGCGTGCGTGCGTGAGAGAGAGAGAGAGCGCCATAGCCATCTCATTGTTGAACTTCAGTCATGGATGTGAGTGCATTGAAGAAAGGAAGTGCAAGAAATGGATTTAAATTAAATGGGAAATTCAAAATAAATAGTGCAGCTTCGTAAACTTCCACATGCACCATAATTTAAGTTACTTAACTCTAGCAATTACAAGATATTATTTGACAATCTAAAATGGAGTAGACGCATATAATAATAATTATTACTTGTTTGTAATCAAAATTTCTGGTCCTAAACAGATAAATATTTAGTAATTGCTATAATACTAATTTAGTCTGATTATTCATTTTAACCTAACCTGTTCTAGAAATGTGAAGTTATCAGTGCCCAGTTGTATAGAGGAAATCTGAACAATAAAAGGTTATATGTTCCCCCAAAAAATTTGTTTGAAAACCTTTGGAATAGATGAATGTGAGGAATGGTCACCACTGAAATGTGAGGAATGGTCACCACTGAAATCACCATTCTTTATAACTGTAGTGTTGGCTGCTCACTTTAATTTCACATTGTGGGTTTCCCTGTCCATGAAAGCAAGCAAGCCTTTAATAGGAATATCAGTGGGATGGAAGCTGTGTTTCCTTTAAGCCTTCCATTGTTTGATGTAGCATGTTTTGTTGCACCCATTCAGCACTAGTGTGAATGTGCCAGGAATGGCAGGTTGTCTTACTCATGGACCCAGTGCCAAAATGTTAACAATTGTACATCCTTTAAGAAGTGTGAGACCTGAACAAGAAGTATCAAGACTGAGTCTTTGAAGTCTAACACTCTGTATTCACAATTATGGCAGATTTGTCATCCTAGTAGGTTCCTTTAGTGCATGCATACTTCCATTTTTCCCGTCATTTCTGAAAGCACCTCTCATATACACTTACCCATTCCATTTTGTTTCCACAGTATGAAATATTATACTTTTAAAAATATTTTAAATACAGAAACATCTTTGAGGTTGGCAATTTCTATCTGACCACATCAAAACCAAAGTCCAGAAGTGGCCCCAAGAGCAGGACATTGCCTTCTATTGCTAGGGCTTGAAAAAGCTCATCCGAACCTGTGACAAATGTGTGAACAAATCCAGTGACATTGAAAAAAAAAGAAAGGAGTGGTGTCCAAATATAACCATGTGCCTTCCTTGTCTACACTTACTTCATTCCACCTAAAAAAATATAGTAACTTGGTTTCCGAATATACCCCATAGAAAGTTTCTTGAATAGTCTGCCCTTAAACACATTGCTTGCACAAATCAAAGAAAATACCATTACAGTGATTTTTCTGTATATTTGGCATTTTTCTTGCCTGTCACAGTGAGAAATTGGATTTCTTCATACACAGTCACACACTTCAGCTACTATTTCATTAATAATGCTAGTTGAAGGGCACCCAAGACACTTGCTATTTAACCTCTTTACCCAGCTGTCACAGTCAAGTAGGTAGCACTCCAGCTTTATATTTGGGAGGTCCCATGTTCAAATCTTGGTCCAAAGACAGGCTGTGCCTTTGACTGTTGTGTGGTTTTTGTCAATTTCCCTAGGTTCCTGCTGGGATAGTACCTTTACAGCAGGCTAAAACTGCTTGCGCCTTCTTCCACAGCCTTTCCATTCATTATTCGCTATTTGTCCCATAATTTGTGTGTACACTGAGCTGTTTACAGCATTAGTAGAGGAACCATATGTAAATAAGTATATTTTTATAATCTATAATCAGAGCGACCTCTGAATCCTATTTTGTAATGCAGCAGACATATCTGTTAACGTCAATTTTTTGCCAGTCATCTGTGCATCTGTGTATATACACATATTAGATGCACGCTCTGTAAAAATATGATTTGATTACATTTTGAACTAAGAATATCATGTTGTCATGATATTTGCCATTGAGGAGTTCTGCAACTTCCAAATATGTGTTATTTAATGTTTGGCAGATACAGCATAAAGAAGTGATGTAAGGCATGTTTTGGATAAATTAGAGAATATATATTATTTATTGCACATGGCTGGCATGGTTTATTTTTCTTATTATTACAATTTGTGCTACAGCTTGATGTTTTGCTTTGATATGGTAACTCGTATGTCATTGTGGTACCCGCAAGCCTTCTGTCTGTTAAACAGAAGCCCGTGGAAGAGTGGCCAATCTGCGACTGTCTCATCTCATTTCACTCTAAGGGCTTCCCATTGGACAAGGCCATCCAGTATGCCAATCTGCGTAACCCATTCATCATCAACAATCTCCATATGCAGTATGATATTCAGGTTTGTAATAGTTATTGCCTTCAAGCATGAATGTTGAAGAGAAAAACAGTTGATTCTTTGATGAGTTACAAAATTTAAGCAAATTCCTTCAAAGTATTAAGACCCATCAGTGCAAAGCCAGTAGTAGATTTTCTGCATTTAGATCCCCTAGTCAGACTTCACGTGCCACCACACATCTTTGATGTAACTGTCCTTTTGTAGAATTTTGTCATCATATTTTATCAGTTTAAATCAAGTGCACATCAAGACAGTGAATATGATGGTTAAGAGAGTGAAAGTGTGTGTGCATGTGTGCATGCACATACTAAAGGTAAAGCGTTCCCTGTACAAGCCTGGACATGCCCCTATGGCTGCAGGAGGTTGAGGCTACATGAATTTTGAGACAATCAGCACACTGGCAAGGTTGTCATCTTTATGCCTTGGCCACCTTTACCCCCAGGAGATATCCCCAGTACTCATTTCTGTTAGTGGTGGAATCAACCCTAGGACCTTAGTACAGGCAGAAGGATGAAGTCAATGAGAAATCCCCTTTACCCCGTCAGGAGTCAAACCTGTGACCTTCTGATTTGTAGCACACCATCTCGACCAACTGCGCCACTAGGTACCCTACATGCACATATTGGGTGTCTTAAAAGTTTCTTAACTGTGATTATACTCATGTTCCAAGGAAACACTACTTTATATACAACCAGCCACGAGGAGAATGTGACAGTGAGGCACTTCAGAATTGTTCATATTCTTATCCACCATGTTCATTGTTGCCAGCTGTTGCAAGTAAAAAAAACTGAAGTGAGTGAAAATAATCACAGTTAAGTACTTAACTATCATAAAGGTTGCTGTACTCCACAGTGTGGAGTACAACAACCTTTATGATACCTGGTGTGCACATGTAATATGTGTATATGCATGTTATTTATTCATTCATTCATTCATTTGGGTAACTGTCATTTCACTATGGCTCCTTCATTGAGTTGAGATTCATACCATGTATCAGGAATTCAAGTTTGGAGCATTGCCACTACATCATTGTACGTAGGTAATTCAATAAGTAAGTTACAAATCCAAGTTACGACCTATGTTTTTGAATTAAGTGCGGGAAACTGTCACTGCTAGATGGCAGCACTATCTAGTTTCATTGTGATGTGCAACGATCGGTATGTGCATGACTGTAAAGACGGAGCAGCCGTTACAAGATGGCGGCGCCCCTGAATATGCGTACCACGATAGAACAGCGTGGCGCTGTGCGGTTTTTGTGGGAAAAAGTTATGGCAGCAAAGGATATCTACAAAGAAATGCTGCCCATGTACGGTGAACATTGCTTGTCACGTCAAGCAATCCTCTAAAACA
>Ga0209737_10001385_pt1 | contig 17501 bp, 11 predicted proteins | sample TergutCu122P3_FD_187284 | JGI IMG/M metagenome (GOLD analysis project Ga0209737, IMG submission 187284) | Cubitermes ugandensis P3 segment gut microbial communities from Kakamega Forest, Kenya - Cu122 P3 (SPAdes) (version 2) | ecosystem: Host-associated > Arthropoda: Insects > Digestive system...
CTTACGGGAGCGGCAACTGCGGCAGGAACCGTTTTTGCCGGTTATGCGTCTGCAAAAGGTGCAAGGAAAGTATTCGGTCCGTTGGATTTATTTGAAAAACAAGAAAAAAATGAAGTGTGTGCCTCTTAAACTTTAACCAAAATACCGGTGAAAGCCGGTATTCCCTGCGGGGAAATGCTATTTTTTAGCGAAAAACAAAAAAGAAAACAAGGAGAGAAAAATGGTACCCGGATTTATACCGCCTTTCAAGACGATTGTATTTGTAAATATTCCGAACTCAATAGATAAAGAGAGTTGGAATCGAGTAAAATATAGTGAAAGATTTGACAAAGAAGTTCGATTTCCGATAACTGCAGTGTTAGAAAAACAATTATGTGATTGCTCAGATGTAGAAATTATTTTGATTGCAAAACCGACAGATGACAATTACTGCATTGAAAAATTTAAGGAAGAAATAAAAGAAGTTCGCAAAACAACCAAAGCAAAAATTAAAATTAATCCGAAAATTTTGCAAATTCCGCATACCGAAACACACGATTCACAAAAAGAAATTGTTATGCAGGCGATTAAAGCGTTATATAAATCAACCCAAGTTATTCGTAACGAAATTAAATCTAACGAAGAATCTATTAAATTTTGCAGAGAAGAAATGGAAGGATTAAAATATGCATTAAAAAATAATCCCGAAAAGTTACGCAAAGAATGGGAAGAAGAGCAAGAAAGAAGCCGTGATTCTTGGGAGAAAAGAAACAGAGAGCAGCAAATTTTACGGGCTTATTATAAAAGATTGCCAAAATCAATATCCGTATCAAAAAATACTTGGGACAGACTTTTAGACGAGTTCAAAAACGGCATTGAAATCAATTTGGATAACTACGAAGAAAAAGAAAATGTGCTAAAAATTTTGGACGAAATAGAAAAAGATTCTGAAGAAAAAAAGCGTGATTGGGAAGAAAACCAACTAGCAATATCTATTGATTGCGGCGAATACGAAGAAATTATTCCGGCAAAAAACCCTTATGAATTTGAGCCGCAGTCGTTTGAAGAATGGTTTGACTCCAAATTAAACGATTTGCATTGGGAAATAGATCATTATGAATACGAATGTAATTATGATGTTGAATTTTATGCTGATATAACTTATGCTTCAAAATCAATGTCAATTATTACTTCGATGATTAAGAATTTTGCCGAAAAGTTTTTTGGTTGTAAGATCGAGAATTTTGTTTGCGGCGAAAAAACAGAAAGCGGATATAAAATGCTTGATATGGCAGGACTTTTTTACTTCGACTCATTTATGGGCAGAATTAAAACAAAAAATCCTGATGATGCAATTGAACTTTTAGATAATGCTTTTGTAATACAAGACAAGTTTTTCAGCGAAACTTACGAAAGACCGAAACCTATTCCTGTTCATTCAGAACCCGAAAAAGACAGAAGACCGGAAAGACGCATTAACAGGTAAGGCAATATGGTTTTTAATGAAAAAGAAATAAGTGCCGAAATAAATAGTTTTTTTGAAAGAGAAGGTGTAAATTCTTTTCTCAAACTACTGAAAAAGCTATATGATATTGGCGAAACAGAAGAAGCGGAACGATTACTAAAACCCGTTTTCAAACCGCTGTATATGTTATATAATTGTTGTAGCCGCTCAAATTGTATGAAAGCCGTCCGCGATAAACTTCTTAAAAAAGGTTATTATGAGTCAAGTGAATTTAAAGACGCTTTTGAAGATGTTATTCCTGATGCTCTTCGAGAAGCACTAAAATTCTGTATTGAAAAATTTGATGAAGAAGAAAAATTTACAACATTTTTTCACAAGAATTTTTTACAGCAAATAGAATGGAAAATGTCGAAAAAAACTGAAAAAAGAATTAAAGAGAATCCTGTAAGCCGTGAAAAACTTACGTATCTTGACCAAACATTTGAAAATGATGACGGTGAATTAGAATTACACAATTTGATTGGAGATAAATATGCTGCAATTCCTGATGAGCAATTATCCGATTTTCAAAACCTAAAAATTTTAGAATTTTACTGGAAAAAATTAAAAAATAAAGAACACCAAGATATATTAAAAACTATTCTTACGTATCTGTTAATAGAAAAAGAAATTATGTCCGTGAAAGAAATAAAATCCCGAAAATTCAAATTTACAGATGATAATTTAATTAAAGAATTTGCAAAAACCGAAGTGCTTCCCGACAGAGATGTTTTTATTATAGCAACTAATCCCGAATACAAATTGACAAAACACAATATAGGTATGGTAAGAAATCGGTTTTTCAAAGAAGTCCGAGAGAATTGGGAATTTTGAAAGCGGGAAGCTGCTTCCCGTACATTTTTAAACTCTCAACGGAAATCCTGCTTTTTCTAATCCTGCCAAAATTTGCTTTTGTGCTGTTTCCAAAAATTCGGGAGAAAGCGTGTTTTCTTTATCTAAAAATTCTGTTCGCAAAGTTACCGCTTTTTTATCTTCCAGAGCAAAAATATCAATCACTTTTGTATCGACAATATTTGCAACTTTCAATTTTTCCACAATCGTCAAAACATCAAGAACCGGCATTTTTTTGTCGGCAACTATTGTATAGTCCAAAATTGAACCCGGGAATTTCGGCAGCGGCGAATATTTAATTTTGTCTTTTGGCACTACACCTTCAAATGCCGAAATATCAATTACCGCAACCGATAAATTTCCTTTGATTTTCCATTCTTTTGCCAAAATCGGGTGAATTGTTGTGGCAAAACCTTGATTTTTACCCATAATTTTCACATCAATCGTTTCAACAGGATGAGTTCCAATCCAATCTTTCGGGAGTTCACTATTTGGAAATTTATCGCTGTGAGCAACGATTTGTGCCGGAACATTCAAATATTTGATAAGCCGCTCCAAAATATTTACAAGTTCCATGAATCTGCTTTCTTTTTTGTCAAAAAGCGCAATTGCCAAGCAGTTATGTTCTTTCGCAAAATCTTTTTCGTCAAATCTGTATTCTCTTGCGATTTCAAAACAACCAAATTTATCGAATCTTCTGCTGTTATCCGAACCAACTTGCAAAAGCGACGGAATCAAACTCGGACGCATTCTGTCGTGGTCTTTGCTTATTGCATTTACAAGAACCAATTTTTCTGCCAAGTCGCCGATTTTCGATTTCTCAAGCAAATTTTCGCTTACCATCGGATTTGTCATTGTCTCCAAAAGTCCTGCATTAAAAATCAAGAAATCTTGAATCTTGCGGTGAGTAAGTTTTGTTTGCGAAAGACGCATCGGCAAAATTTTCTCAATTCTCGGTGTAATTTCAATATTGTCATAGCCGATAATTCGTCCGATTTCTTCGATTATATCCGCATCATATTCCACATCTTTTGTCGCACGATAAGTTGGAACAACAATGTCAAAAGTACCGCCGCTCACCGCAGATTTTTCATTTACACCAAAATCCAAACCGGTTAAAATTCTAACAATTTCTGCTTTTGCTATTTCTTTGCCCAAAACTTTATTTATTTCGCCTACTGAAATTTCAACGATTTTCGGAGCGGGAGCAACAACTTCTTTGCCGTCTTTTTCAATTTGTCCGACAATTTTTGCATCGGGGCAAATTTGCATAACAAGTTCGACAATTCTAAGCAGGGTTCTTTCCAAAAGTTGGCTGTCAAGCGATTTTTCGTAGCGTTGAACGGAATCCGTTCTCAAACCGATTCTTGTTGAAGTTTTTCTGACTTCCGCATCAGTCCAGTTTGCACTTTCAATAAAAATTCTTGTTGTTTTGTCGCTCACACAACTTTCCGCCCCACCCATAACTCCCGCAATCACAAGCGGTTTTTTCGCATCGGCAACGGTTGTATCGGTCGGAAGCATATCTCTTTCAATTTCGTCAAGTGTAGTAAACTTTGTTGTTTCGCCAAACGGACGAATAACAACTTTTCCGCCTTCAATAAAATCACGGTCGAAAATGTGATTGGGAAGTCCGAGTTCAAGCATTACAAAGTTTGAAATATCAACAATGTTGTTAATCGGTCTAAGTCCGCAAGCTGTCAGGCGATTTTTCATCCAATCGGGACTTTCACCGACTTTAATCCCGTCAATCGAAATTCCCCAATATGCTTTACAACAGGTATTTTCCTGAACTTCAACTTTTACGGGAGAAGTTTCGCCTGCTTTAATATTACTCTTAATTTTTGCTTCCCACGCACTATCGAACTTATTTTTCAACGGGTTACCGAAAACCAAACCGAATTCTCGAGCCATTCCGTAATGTCCCCACAAATCAGGGCGGTGAGTTATTGATTTATTGTCAATATCAAAAATTACATCTGCATCAACTTTGCAAATTTCGGCAAGTGTCGCACCGATTTTTGTGTTTTCGGGCATAATCCAAAGTCCTGAATTATCGTCACCCAAACCCAATTCTTTTTGTGAGCAAAGCATTCCGCAACTTTCTACGCCGCGGATTTTTTTCGGCTCAATAACAAATCCACCCGGAAAAACCGTTCCGAGTTTTGCATAAGGCACAATTTTTCCGACTTCAACATTCGGCGCACCGCAAACAACTTCGGTTTTGCCTGTTCCCGTGTCGATTTCAACCAAATGCAAATGTTCGGAATCGGGATGATTTTTAATTGCAACAATTTTTACTGCAATAATATTTTTAAGAAATCCGCCGGTTTCTTCAACACCGTCAACTTCACATGCTGCCATAGTAAACTTTGTCGCCGCAATTTTGGGCTCAATTTCGGGAATTTCTACAAATTCTTTAATCCAATTCAATGAAATTTTCATATTCTCTCCTTATTTTTTGCAGAAAAATACTTTTTGGCAAAAAACAAATACATTAAAATTGCTCTAAAACTTTAATGCGGTCTTCGATTGGCGGATGGGTTGCATATAGTGAAGTAAGAAAACTTGCGTTTAGCGGGTTTGGATGGTGGTCAATGAACAATTGTGCGACCGCTTCGGTTTGCACGCTTGACATTGTTGAATTTCCTGAAATTTTTCGCAAAGCTCCTGCTAATGCCAACGGGTTTTTTGTAAGTTCCGCAGCTCCGGCATCTGCCATATATTCTCGATTTCGGCTTATTGCAAAACGCATAATCATTGCCACACAATAACCAACTGCCGCAAGAAGAAACATTATAATCATCACATAAACCTGTTTGCCGTTTCTGACCACTCGCCACGAACGCATTGAAATTTCTGCTAACAAAGCAAAAATTCCTACAAACACAATAGAAATAATTAAAACCTGCACATCGTTATTTCTGATATGAGTAAGTTCGTGAGCAATAACACCTTCGAGTTCTTTATCGTCAAGCTTGTCAATTATTCCGCGCGTCAGAGTAATGGTGTAAGATTCGTGGTTGAGCCCGCTTGCAAAAGCATTTAATGCGCCGCTTTCTATTATGTGAATTTTCGGCGTTCTCATTCCGCAAGAAATGCTTAGATTTTCTACAAGATTATATACTCGCCTGTTTTCTTTGCGTTCTAACGGCTGTGCTCCGGTGGCATAATCAACAATTTTAACATTTGTGATATAAGCTATTATAAACCAAATGATTATGCAAATTGTAACCCATGGGAAAAGAAATATAAACAAGTCATTTGCCGGAATAGTTTCTTCATATTCTACACCGATAAAATAAGAAAACAAATGACTTCCGATAAACAAAAGAAACAAAACAAGCAAAGGGTATGCAATCAAAAACAAAAGCGATTTCATATTATTGCGACTCTGTTGAGTCGCAATTCCCACATATTTCATTTTTGGCTTAGATGAAAAAACTACTTCATTCATAAATTAAAATTGCACTTTTGGTGCTGCGCTGATAGTTTCTCTTTCTGTTCCCAAATCAAAGAATATTTCCTTTTGAAAATTAAACATTCCTGCAATAATATTCGCCGGAAAAACCTGAATACTTGTGTTATATTCTTTGGTTGCAGAGTTAAAGAAACGGCGGCTTGCAGCAATTTTGTTTTCAATATCGCTAATCTCATTTTGCAAATCCAAAAAGCCTTTATCTGCTTTTAAATCAGGATAAGCTTCAATATTTACTTTTAATCCTTGTAATGCAGAACCGAGTTTTCCTTCCGCAACAATTTTTTCATCAAGCGTTTTGGCATTCATAGCACCGCTTCGTGCTTCGGTAACAGCAATCAATGTTTTTGATTCGTGGTTCATATAACCTTTTACGGTTTCCACCAAATTCGGAATCAAATCGTGTCTTTGTTTAAGCTGAACATCAATATCGGCAAACGCATTTTCCCGATTGTTTTTCAATTTCACAACATTGTTATAGATAGAAATAATACCAACTACCACAACAACCAATACGACTAAAATAATAACAAAACTTGTACCCATAAATAACCCCTTTTTGAAAATTTCACTTAAAAAATAATACTTGCCGTCGGCTTATGCAAATTCCAGCAAATATTTCTCAATAAACATATCAATATCGCCGTCCAAAACCGCCGCTGTGTTCGATGTTTCATATTCCGTTCTGTGGTCTTTCACCATATTATACGGATGCAAAACATAACTGCGAATTTGACTTCCCCACTCAATTTTCTTTTTATCTTCAAGTTTGTCTGCTCGTTTTTTTTCTTCTTCTTCTTTGTAGTATTGACGAACTCGTGCTTTTAACATTTTCAAACATGCTTCTCTGTTTTTTATTTGCGAGCGCTCATTTTGACATTGAACCACAATATTCGTAGGAATGTGTGTCATTCTTACTGCCGAATCGGTTTTATTAACATGCTGACCACCCGCACCGCTTGCTCGATATGTGTCGGTGCGAATATCTTTTTCGGCAATTTCGTAATCATCAACATCTTCAAAAATCGGATAAGCATAAACACTTGCAAACGATGTGTGCCGGCGAGCATTTGAGTCAAACGGAGAAATCCGCACCAAACGATGAACACCTGCTTCGGCTTTTAAATGCCCATACAAATAATCGCCTTTAACTTCAATAGAAACACTTTTTATTCCCGCTTCGTCACCTTCGGAATATTCCATAATTTCTGATTTATAGCCATGCCGCTCAATCCAACGAGAATACATTCTAAAAAGCATTAACGCCCAATCGCAGCTTTCCGTCCCGCCCGCACCGCTGTGAATTGTTAAAATTGCATCACATTTGTCATCTTCGCCCGAAAGTTTTCGTATAAATTCCAAATGGTCAATATTTTTTTGCGTTTCAACAAAATGCTCGCTTATTTGCTCCAACATTTCAGAATCATTTTCCGCATCGGCAAATTCAAACAATTCTTCCAAATTGTCGAAATCTGCTTTTAAATTTTGCCAAGGTTCGGCAATGTCTTTCTCATTTTTTATTGTTTTGAGAATTTTTTGTGCGGCATTCGCATCATCCCAAAAATCTTGGGCGTGAGATTGTTCTTCGAGTTCTTTTATTTTTTCAATTCGGTCGTCAATGTCAAAGATACCCCCTTAACAAATCAATCCGCTCTTTAGCCGATTTTAATTCTTCTTTTGAGATAATTTCCATTTTGCCTACTATTTAACTTTCCTAAATTCAAGATTAGGAACTTCAAGAAAACTCAAGAAAGAGTCTCCGTCAGGTCTTTTTTCTGTTGTAATTTGATAAGTTAATGATTTCGCATTATCGCCAAAGTCAATATAAAAATTTTTCGGTAATTTTGTAAAATTTATTTTTGTTTCTGTCGCATCATATTTAAAAGTTTGTGGATAAATCGACTTGTTATTTTCATCAACTAAAGAAACTGTAAATCCATCTTTTATCGCATATCCGTTTGCATCACCATTTCCACTCGTCTTAAAAGTCCATTCAATATGAAATTCTATTTCATATTGTTCGTCAAGAATCACAGAAACATGTTCCCAAGTTCCGAGCAATTCCGGTTGGTCAACACCGGTAAACTTATCTTTGTCACCATCATCCGACCCGCAACCAACAAAAAATAATGCCAACACGGCACACAATAAAAAACCGATTTTCTTCATAATAAACTCCTCAATTTTAATAATTTTACGAAATAAAATAATATATGCACTAATAAAAAAGGACAGGCAAACCCTGTCCCTACAAAAATAATGGGCGTAAAATATTACGCCCCTACAAAAACTAATCAATTTTTTTCAATTCTACTCGGCGGTTTTTCACTCTGCCTTCTTCTGTTTCATTGTCGGCAATCGGTTTATCGGGTCCGAAACCAACCGCTTTCAATCTCTCTTTTGCTATACCATTAGAGACGAGATAATCTACAACAGCATTCGCTCTCGCTTTTGACAATTCCATATTGTAGTCATATCCGCCTTCAATACTTGTGTGTCCTGCAACTTCAACATTCATTTCAGGATTTTCTTCCATTGTCTTAACTATTCCGTTAAGTGTCGCATAAGAATTTTCCGTAAGTTTAGCCGAATTGTGTTCAAAACCAATACCTTCTTGAACTGTTGCTTCTTCTTTGATTTCTACAACAACAATTGCCTCTTCTACTTCTTCAGGCTCCTCTTCAACGACTTCTTCTTCAACTGCCGGTTCCGGCTCGGGTTCTTCTTCAATAACTTCTTCTTCCACTATTTCTTCTTCCGGCTCTTCTGCTTCTATTGCATCGTCTTTATCCGAAATTTTTCCCCATCCGAATGCCAATTTCACTTTCAAACCACCGGAAACAGGAATGATTTTGTCAACAAAACCGGAATTAAGTGCGCTGTTGAGAGTGTATTCCTGCGGATTGTTCGGGTCGTATTCAACAAAATTTTCAGCAGGTCTCTTCGTAATACTCTTAAGAATCCCGTGGTCAAGGAAAAGTCCGGTGTAAAACGCATTGTTGTTTTTCAATTTCCATTTTATACCCGCTTCCGCAGATGCCAAAATTGATGTTTTGAAATCCAATTCGGTTTTTTGACCTTTAGCTTCATAAGAGCCAAAACCTGCTTGCGGCACATTTGTATAAGTATAATCTACATACGGATAATAACCGCTTGTTATAATTTTAGGGTTATTTCCTTCTGCTTTTGCCGCAAGCGACACCCCACCTTTTCCGCCAAGTGCAAAATAAAAGTTGTGTTTATCCGGTTTACCTATCTGAAACTGAAACATCAACGGAACTTGCAGCGATGTCATAAGCTGTTTTTCAACATATTCACTTATTGAGCTGTTCAATATAAAATTTTCGCCGTTAAAAGCATCGTAAGCAGCGACACTTAAAGAAAGTTCATCAATTTTGTATTTTGCACGATATTGTGCAATTTCTACACCTGTTCCGATACCAAAATAATTAGAAAAGAACAATGTATAACCCAAACCGGCATGTCCGCCAAAACCGTTCTTTTGTCTGCCTTGTTCATCCAACACATCATACATAAGCGACGAGAAACCGCCGCCGACATATATTGAAAATTCATTTCTTGCTTGCTCTGCGTTAATAAACGAACAAAACAATAAAATTACTAAAAAAAATTTTGTTGTTGTTTTCATTATTTCACCACCACTTTCTTCACGATTGTTTTGACTCCGTTTTTATCTTTTAATACAAACAAATGACCTTGTTTTGCCAATTGCGGATCAATTTGTGTTATTTTGCCTGCAACTATTACTTTTGCAATTTTGGTTCCGACTGTATTATAAACATCAAGTTCATTGCCGTCAACACTGCCTACGTCAATTATAAATGAATTGCCGTTTTTGATAAGCATCGGTGCCGCTTTTTCTGCAGTGCCGCTTATATATTCTTCGCAGCTTTTGAACTCAACTGCATTTCCTTTTGCATCTTTTCCTTTAACGATAACAAAATACCAACCTGCTTCAAGAGTTTTTCCTTCTGTTGATTGACCGGTAAACGGCAATATCACCGATTTTTCACCAGTTACATCAACTTTATACCATTCAAAACTACTGAATATAAAGCCGCCGTTATTTGCAGGATTATTTATCGCCGTCAAAACACCGCCCCAGTAGTTTACCAATGCCGGAATATTGTTGTTTAACGACAGCGTGTAACTTTTGCCGTTTATTACAACCGCATTCGGAACTCGAACATCTGTGCCGAATTTATTTGCAACCGGTATTTTGTATGTTACGCCATCAACAACAATCACAACTTCTTTTGCATCACACATCGGTTTTGTGTAGAAAATCGTATCACCTACAACAACCAACGAATCACCCCAAACAGGGTCTTTATCGCAATCTGTGAGTTTTGCCAAATCTGCAACATCTTCAAATTCACAAACACTACACATTTTTGTCGAAGTTCCTGTCGCATCACAAGTTGCAGGCACTACAACAGATTCGCCAAAAGCATGTATCCCTGTCGGCTCACCCTTATAATCATATTCTGTGCATTCACGAACACAAACTCGAGTAAATTCGTCGCCATACAAACAATTAGCTGTTGCTGTTTGTTCCCATTCACCCCATTCGTGTCCGAGAGCATCAATCGGCGAGTTTTCTACTTCTTCACCGCAAATATTACAAATCTGTGCTTTATATCCCTCTGATTCACAAGTCGGCGCTAACACTTCGCCCCATTCGCCCCAATCGTGACCAACATAATTTTCTTCACATATACTGCAATATGTACCACAAGCAGTATTATCGTGAACACATGGTTCACCACAATCCGTAAGCACCGGCAAAACTTCTTCTTTTTCATGCTCACAAATATTACAACGAAGATAAGAAGTTCCTGTCACATCACATGTCGGTTTTAATCTGTCATATTCGGCATAATCGTGTTCTCCCGGTGCATCATCATCTTCATCGTATTCTACATGAGTTTCATCATTTGCACACACTCTAGCGTATTGTGTTCCAAATCCGCAATATGCATCAGCGATTTTTTCCCATGCTCCCCAATCGTGACTTATAGCTTCAAGTGTAAGTTTTTCAGGACCTTCTGCACCGCAAAGAGTACAAATCTGTCCTTCATAGCCGTCTGCTTCACAAGTTGCTGCTTTAATTACTCCCCATTCGCCCCATTCATGTTCGCAACAATCTGTAAGTTTGTCCAAAAGATTTACATCAAAAGACCCACAAAGATTACAAAAAGCCGCTTCCCAACCTTTTTCGTCACAAGTTGGTTCCGTAGTAGGAATTTCGCTCCAATTGTGAACGCAAGCACAATTTATTTTTGGTAAAAGCATGCTTTCATCATGACCGCAAACTTTACAAACAGCATCTAAAAACCCGTTGTCGTCACAAGTCGGCTTTAATAAGTCCCAATCACCCCAAGTATGTTTAATCAAATTTTCTTCACATTTACTGCATTTTGTATCGCAAGCAGTATTGTCATGTTCGCAAAGTTCCGGGTCGTTTTTATAAATAGCGAAAAGCGTCAATGCAACTGCCGGCATTATTATTTCAGCGCCTTGTGCAAAAGAAGCCCCTGTTCCGGTTGCCAGAGTATTCCACTCTTTAAATATCTTACCTACCGGAGGGGTTATAAGTTTGAATGTTGCTGCTGCAAATTTTTCACCTGCTACCTTAGCTGTTTCGGTAGGCGTTGTTCCTGTTCCGCCATTAAGGTCATATGTAACATTGTAAGTAGTTTTAACGATAATATCGTTAGCGTTTGTTCCTGTTCCCACCGCCAAGCCAAATCCCGAATTAACTATATTAAAATTAGAAAAGTAATCTTTACCACCTTTTATAGCAACTGCATCATTAGCAATACCTGCAAGTTCAAGGTTATATATATTTGTTGCAGGAGAAAAAGAAGAGGCAATACTTACGACTCCATCTCTGCCGTATATTCTACCGGTAATGTCAGGACTGCCTCCCAAAACAACATTTGAACCGGTAGTACCGCTGTAAATCCCATAACCGCTTGCATTTGTTGCCGTAATTTTTGCGCTGTCATTGACATTTATTGTACCGGCTGCGTTATTATTAACAGCTCTCATTGGAGATGTAATATCTCCGCCGTAAATATTTATTGTACCGGTTGAATTATTATGAACTCCGTATGCTGCGGCAGCGGTAGATTTAATTGTGGCACTGTCGCCAATAACTATTGAACCGGTACTAAGGTTATTAACCGCATGACCACTTGTTGAGGAAATATCTCCTCCCGTTAATTTTACCACGCCATTAGTATTGTTGTTAATAGCGAGATTCGTACCGGCACCGGTCCGGCTTAATGTTCCACCGGTTACTCTAAGTATCGTATCGGCAGCAGTAAGACCGCTACCCTGCAAATTAATCAACGAACCGGCGCTACCGTTTGATGTAACTATAGCCGAATCCGATATGATTATTTGACCGGAAGATGCGTTATAAATTGTCGATGCATTATTTGTTGATTCAACTTTTCCGCCGTTAATAATTACGGTTCCGGTAGAATAGTTTCTGATTGCGTTTGTTCCGTCAGCTCCAACAGTCCAAACAGCATCTGCTTTAATATGCGCCGTACCGGTAACTATAATTGTTCCGGTACTGCTATTTCTAACCACCGGTGCAATTTGAGCACCACCGGGACCGCCAACCGCAGTCGAAGTAACAATTCCGTCACTAAATATCAATGTTCCTGCCGTAGAAGCGTTGCCTGCAGCCGGAGATGTGCTATTTACCGTTCCGGTTCCCCTTAAATTTGCTTTACAATCAACAACTCCCGTAAATGCCGCCGGTATATTTAAACATTCGCTAGTAGATGTTATTTTACCCAAAATCCTTACCGTATCACCCCAATTGGCGGAAGCAGGAATTTGAAAATACAAACCACCCAAGTCCAATTCGTCTAAACCGTCTAAACCTAATTGTATTTCACAATCTCTGCCGGCAGCATCATTCGCTATATTAGTAACTAAAGCAGTTAATTGCACGGATGTTGGACTTGCCACTGTTGTTCCAATCGTACCGCCGCCATCTAAAGTTGCCGTAAATCCGGCAACTACACTTCCTGTAATAACATACTTAGGCACTTGTGCCCAAGCCCCTATCGCAATAAACATTGTTATTGCGAACACCTTTAAAATTTTTGTTTTGAGCATAATGCTCCCTTTCGTTAAATTAAACTATTAAATCGATTTATGTGATTACGATTTGATGAAAATGTATAAGAAGAATTTTTTAGCTTTTTAAAAACGATTAAACACGAACATGGAATCTGATATGGAATACTGAATAGCATTGCAAAAGTCAAGTATTTAGTAGGCGGGTGATAGTTTGCTCTCATCTCGTCTCACTTTTTTACGCATTAACAATAATATTAAATTACGATTCCACATATACACAATTACAGCAAATTTTGTTATTTGTCAACATTGTTTTATTGTTTTTGTAAAAATAAATATTTAACAAGCATTTCTCTTTTTTGCGGATTATATTATTATAGGCTATTTGCTCTTTCTGCTTTTATGAACGAAGGGTTTACCGAACAATTAAATATCGGGCGTTTGGCTTCAGGTAACAAAAGTAAGCTGTTTTTTACTCAGAAACTTGCATTATTTGAGCAGACTCCCAGCGTTTCTAATAAGGACGGGCTAAACGCTGTCTTAAATAATTGCAGAAAGAGCTTTTTTATTTCTCCTGCTTATTTTTAGGAATCCACTTTTCCAAAATTTCGTTTAACTTTCTGGTATCAATAGGTTTAGACAAGAAATCATCGAATCCGTTTTCTAAAAACATTTCTTTCATTCCTACAACTGCGGTAGCAGTAAGTGCAACTATCGGAATTTCAGCATTAAATTTTCTTATGATTTTTGTCGCTTTAATTCCGTCCATTTCGGGCATCATGTGGTCCATAAATACCAAATCATAATCTTTTTCTTTTATCATTTCAATTGCTTCCGCACCGCTCAAACACATATCAACTTGCATATTATAAGGTGACATTAAACCTTTTGCCACTTTTAAGTTTATTGCGATGTCGTCAACGATAAGAATTTTCGCATCCGGCGCGTGAAATACCGCTATTTTGTCATTTACTATATTTATTCTATCCGTATTTAAATTCAAATCAGCAATAGGTTCCATTGAAATTATTTTTTGCGGAATAATTATTGTAAATGTGCTGCCTTTGCCGTAAACACTTTCGACTTTTATGTTTCCGTCCATTGCTTCAACCAAATTTTTTGTTATGGCAAGCCCAAGTCCTGTTCCTTCAATACTTTTGTGAGATGCCAAATCCACTCGAACAAAGTCACCGAAAAGATTTTTTAAATCTTCTTCTTTTATGCCTTTTCCCGTATCTATAACTTCTATTTTCAAAAGAACTTTTTCGTTATTGTTAATAATTTCGCCTTGCATAGAAAAAGTTACCGAGCCTTTTTCGGTATATTTTACCGCATTACTTAAAACATTCAGCAATATTTGTCGTATTCTCGTTTCATCACCAAAAAGTGAATTCGGCATTTTGTTGTCTATATTTATTTTGAACTCAATACCGGAATCAGAATCTGTTATTTTTGTTTTTATTATGCTAACCGCATCATTTATTAACGATGAAAGTAAATAATTTATAGGAACAATTTCCATTCTCCCGCTCTCAATTTTGCTAAAATCCAAAATATCGTTAATTATAGACAAAAGGTGTGATGCCGCCTGTTTAACGTCTATTGCTTTTTCACGGGCGGTTTGCGGTAAATCTTCGCGCAAAACTAATTCCGTCATACCCACAACAGCATTCATCGGCGTTCTGATTTCATGGCTCATATTTGCCAAAAACATAGATTTTGCCTTATTTGCGGCTTCTACTTCTGCGGTGCGTTTTTTTACCAAAAATTCAAGTCGTTTTCCTTCAAAGCGTTTTATCAAAAACAACACAAGCAAAAGTATAAGAACAAACAACAAAAGGACGGAAACACCAATAAGCCAAGGGCGCTGCGCCTGAGCTATTTTCCCTTTATAGTCATAAGTTTTTGTTACCCAATTTTCGGAAATATTTCGTATATCTATGGTTTTAAGCGCCTTGCTGAAAATAGAAGCAAGAATCTCCTGATTTTTGTTAAATCCGATAAATGATTCCGATGCTTTGTCAAAAACAAAATTTGTTTTATAACCCGAAAATTCATGATAATTCGTTATAGCAAGCAAGCGGCGTTTGCTCGACATTACCATGTCAATTTCGCCTTTATCCAAAGCAGCAAAAGCTCCGTCGGAACTTTCAAATTCAACAACATTATGATGATTCGGAAAAAAACTCATAAATACTTCGGCATAAGCGGTTTTAGCTGGTAAACCGACTCTAACATTCCATATATCTCTAAAAGTTATATTCGGAGTTTCGGATTTTGACAAAAGCGCATAATTATCAATTAATGTAGGAACTTCTGCCCACAAAAAACCTTTTTCTTTCCGCTCTTTAGTAGGAATAAGTTCCGCAACCAAATATGCCTCTCCGCTTTCAAGCAATTGCAATAATTCCGCCCATTCGGTTTTGTTATCGTTTATCCGTTTGAATGTTAATCCCGTCATATCCGACACAATATCAAGCACATCAAAAAATATTCCTTGCCACTTTTTTTCATATTTGTTATAAAAACTTATCGGATAATTATAGTGTTCCGACACAAAAGGAATTACGGGATTATTTCGTATAAATTCGCGTTCCTCTTCGGTAAGCATAAGATTAAATTTATTTCTTTTGTATTCTTGTCCGCTTTGTTTGTAAAGCTTAGTCAAATAATTACCTATATTCGTATTAAGTGCTTTTTGCACCACCGAAATTATCGGTTTTAAGTCCGGATTTTGTGTCATAAGCGAAATGGAAGAATTATAGCCCAACGAAAAATAGTCATCACCAACAATACTTTTGTAAACCTCAAAAACATCATCATTTGTGTTTTCTTCAATAGCGGTCAAATCACCGGCAAAATCAATTTCGCCGCTTTTAAGTCCGGCAAATATGTCGTCTTTCTCAAAAATTTGGGGCTTAAACTCGATTCCGAAAAAATTAGTAAGCCAATCGGCAAAATAAACAGAAAATCCTTTCATTTCACTTTCGCCGTTATCAAAAACATAAAATGCTTCATTAGATAAAAGCACGGCATAAACAAACGAATTATGTTGTTTGCGCAACTTTTCAATCGCACTTATTTCTTCGGCAGTTATATCCGGAATATCGCTGTAAGATGCAAAGTGAGTAAAAGTTTCGGACGTAACGCTTTTTTTACAACCGATTAAAACTGCAAAAACCATGAAAACTATTGCTAATATTGTCAGCGCTATTCTTGCTTTTAACATTGATTATTCCTTTATTTTTACTAAAATATAATATATGCTCTTGTACAAATATTATTTTCCTCCAAATTTAATATAAAAAAGGAGTGTGTATGGCAACTATAATTGATGATGTTTCAAGAACATTTTCGGAATACCTTTTAATTCCGAGATTGAGCGAAAAAATTCACACAACAAATAATGTATCTCTCAAAACTCCTATTTGCCGCTTCAAAAAAGGCGAAACACCAAAACTTTCACTCAACATCCCTTTTACGGCAGCAAGTATGCAAGCAGTTTCCGGCGAACAAATGGGAATTGCACTTGCGAGAGAAGGCGGAACTGCATTTATTTTCTGTTCACAAAGTATAGAAGCTCAAGCCGCAATGGTTCGGTCGGTCAAAAACTTTAAAGCAGGATTTGTAAGAAGCGACACAAATGTTTCGCCGGAAACAACTCTCAAAGATGCTCTCAGAATTGTTTCACAAACAAATCACACAACGATTGCTGTTACCGATAATGGAACACACAACGGAAAATTTTTAGGAATTTTGACCGACAAAGACTATTGGGAAAAAGAAGACAATTTGGATATGCCAGTTAGTAATTTTATGACACCTGCCGAAAAAGTTTATTCCGCACAAGTCGGAATTTCACTTGCCGAAGCAAATAAAAAAATCCGTGAATGCAGAAAAGATTGCCTGCCGATTTTAACTCCCGATGGGAAATTAGATTCTTTGGTTTTCAGAAAAGACTTTATTGCCCATAACGATAATCCTTACGAACTTGTTGACAGCGAAAAAAGATTGATTGCTGCTGCAGGAATTAACACTCACGACTACAAAGAACGAGTTCCGGCATTAGTCGAAGCAGGTGCAACAATCTTCACAATAGATTCAAGTGACGGATATTCCGAATACCAAAAAGATTGTGCGTTGTGGATTAGAGAAAGATACGGTGACAAAGTAATTATTGGCGGCGGAAATGTAGTTTCAGGTGACGGATTCAGATATTTGGCAGATACGGCACTTGGTGTGGAGAAGCGCGGACGTGTGAGCGAGGGCTTATCGTTGTCGTTGGTTGCGGCGGCGAAAGATATGTCCAATAGCAAGTCGAGCCGGCATATCACAGGCGGAGAAATCAGCCGGCAAACGGTAATGAGCAAGGTACGTCAGAGCAGCGCAGCGGATAACGCGCCTGAATGTCGGCGCGTAGTACCCGAGCTACACATAGACGCAGATGAGGCGCATATCACGCTCTGCGGGGGACGGAAAAGCGAAGTGCCTCTAATCAGTGTCTATGAAGGGATTGAGACAAAAGGTAAGCGGAATTATTGCAAAAATGTGTTCCATATCAGC
>Ga0209737_10001386_pt1 | contig 17488 bp, 9 predicted proteins | sample TergutCu122P3_FD_187284 | JGI IMG/M metagenome (GOLD analysis project Ga0209737, IMG submission 187284) | Cubitermes ugandensis P3 segment gut microbial communities from Kakamega Forest, Kenya - Cu122 P3 (SPAdes) (version 2) | ecosystem: Host-associated > Arthropoda: Insects > Digestive system >...
AAGCATTCACTGCGGCAGTAGGGTCTCTGAGATACCATACTACAATTGAAGAACCCAACAGCAACCTACTCTCACTACACACAGGCTCGTCACAGTTCATGAAATCATTAATATTTTCATCTATCCACAACCGTAGCAAGCTTCTTTATCTACGTATTATAGTATGGATAAACTTCAGACCTATTTCATACAGTCTGGCCTATTTTAAGTGGGAAGATGTTGCAGCTGATAGAGAAGAAGGAAGAGGAATTTGAGCAATTTTACTTATGACAGGAAACACTACAGCCTATTAATTAAAGCTGTTTAAATGTATCACCCAAAAATACAAATAACAAATACAGGCCCATTTCAAATTTAATAATAAAAATATGAATTTAGATATTTATAGTCATTCTTTGCATAAACAGGGAGGAGAAAGTAAGAAAAGAAATAGAATTTTCCAAAATAATGCATTCAGAAAGAATGTTGGTATAAAGCATGAAGAAGTACTGAAATACTATCTTAATCTCCTTCACTATTACCATTATGGTAGCTGCTTTGAGATCAAAACGTATTAAATATTGCAAACGTCTGTTAAGGTTAAGCGAAATTCTCACGTCAAGGAATATTAACATCACGTTCTTGTGGCTTGTCAGACAGTGTAGTCTGGTGGTAATATCTACCAATGTTCTGGTGGCTTCCACAGTTAGGGCAAAACGTCTTGTTCTATCCTGAAGAAGGAGGAATCAAATCCCCGAAATGTCGGTACTTACGCACCATATTACAAGAGCCTTTCAGCTTTATGCACTTCATTGTTCCACGCAATTGCTCATGGAGCTGTCTCAGCTTTGGTAAAGGCAAACTGTCCCTGTGAAAAACATGAAGGCATGAGGGAGAGAAGAGGTATAGTTCCACTCATTCTTAACCTCCACACTAAACGGGTGAGTGGCCAAGCTTTACGCATAAGCCGCTATACATCCATGTTAAGTGCCTTCGGTACCCATTACGTATGAGGTGAATGGGCCCCCACAGCCAGCTTGGACGGTCTAGAAAAGACAGGTTTCCTGCCCCTGTCGGAAATCGAACTACGATTCCTCGGAAGTAAAGTCCGTAGCCTAGTCACCACACCAGAAGAGCTACTCCGTTTCAAGCTACACCGCGCCAGAACTCAGACTATCACGCGAGTTTTCTGGTCACTTTTACATCAATCCTTTTTTCAAACTAGAGAAAAAATAACTTCCCTTTTCCCTGAGGCCAACACAAAGCGGTAACAAATACTTCATCGTGGGAGGATCTTGGTGAACTCAGATTCCGACGTCTTCCTTTTGTTATTTGTGCTATGTGCATCCCAAATCGCAGTTCTCGTTTCAGAGTTATATTGATTTCTTTTAGAGCTAGAACAGGCATTGAAAAATACAAAGTAGACCTACTTCCGGACATACGTAACATGATTATACCTGTGAGTCGAAAATTTGGTCCTGTCTTCTTTCAGGAATTATAGTCTGTGTGTTCTTTTGGCAATAAAATAAGGTAAATGGTAGTTTAAGCATCTGCCTTGAAATACTTCTATGGTCCACAATTCTATGATGTGACTTTTAATAACCCACTTCCGGGGAGACTATAAAGTTCACAGAAATAAAGCATAAGGCACGCGTGACGCCTCCGTCCTCTATTTCTCTTTATTTTTTTTTCGTCGTTAAGAATGAAAACGTCAAAGAACAGTTAGATTGATTGGCATTTATGTTCTTTACCCACAGTCTGAAATAAGTCACTCAGATATGGCGTACATTCCATACAGAAAGTGGTTTCACCTCGGAGGCAGCACAATGCTTCTGTGTGGGTTATTCAAAACATCTGTCAATAGGTCGCGTAATTTCGTTATAATAATCAGGGCCATGATTAAGTTTTTGTGCTCTTCGACCAAATTACGATATTGTGCCTCAATCCCAGACGCTCAAAAAATGTTTCAAATCTTAAATTTATGTACGGAATATTGTGTATGACATATACTTTAAATTATCATTTTTAAGGTAATGTAATTGTAATGTTGGTCGAAACGTCGGTAAATATCCATCCTCTAAAGTATGTGTTTCCAAACCCCAAATATTATAATGTCATATTTTTATATTTGCCACCTTCCAAATATCAGGGTCTGTTCATATCAGTGTAATTTTTGTCCGTATTTCTTAGGTTGTGATTACAAAAGTTTGGACGTTATCTGTGCCCATATTCACTCCTCTATGCCACACTTACGTGTTATCACTTTGTCCTTATAAAAAAAACTTTATATGCTAAACACATAGTGGAAAATATTTTATCAGTTTCCATCCCGTGATTCTTAATAATCGGCAAATTCTATCTTCAGTATTCTGAAAAAATTACTGTCACCCAAGCTAGACCGGGTTTTAAATACAAGTGTTCACGTCCCTATGACGTAATATTATAAAATTCGGACTTTTTCGATAATTTCTAACACGTTTCCTTCCTCACATGCTGTTGTCCAGTAGAAGTTACCGCTCCGAAGCGACCATTGTGGCGGCTTACGCGATCAGCAAGCTGAAGAACTACAAATAACTGGTCTCGTAATGCGGCGAAATCTCACCTTTAGATACAATGATACAAAAATACGATTACACAAGCTACATGACACATTGCACCATATATGTCAAAAAGTTTCAGCTAACAGCATGTATAGCCCTATAATTTTATAATGATATAAGTCAATCTAAAATATCAGCTCATTAGTAATGGAATACCGAAGGATGCATACAAAATACACAAAACAGCAGCAACCTTGAGGTCAAATGCATCTGTCGGAGACAGACATTAATACTGGACCGGCTACTCGGCATCTTCTGAAATACAGATGTGACGCAGATCACGTGCGCTTCGTTTACGGGTCTTTTTATGTCTCTTTTATTCATAAAATAAAAAAGATAGGTACTGTTCATATGGCGTTAATGGTGACGCGTTCGCGTAACCAACGTTGGTGTGGAAAAGCAGCAATGTCTTCTAAGTGTACTGTTGAGATACGTGTCACTGCCAACAAGTGAAAAATCTGAACGTTGCACAACAATGATTAATAACAACAAAGATCCATATTTTGGTCTTCATGTAAAGTGACCGATATGTTTGTCCGAATGTAACCAAATATGAATTTTCCTGAAACATTTTCATAGCAGTCCCTAATACGACATTTGATGGAAATTCGTCCAGTGAGAGGCGGGCTGATACTTACGGACAGACAGACGGATGTGACGAACTTAAAAAGTACTTTTGGCTATATATGTACGCACCTAAAAGTATAGCCTAAAAGGAAAAGAACAAACCTGAACGCAGGACTAACTCCAACTCCACATATGTTATGTGCATTAAACGTACGTCAGACAAAGAATAATGTTGAACATAATTAGAACTATTAAGGAAACTCTCTTCTGGAACATTGTGTCTTGTAATCTCGATGGAGCTAATGTTTCTTCCAGAAGGCTGAAAAATGCTAACCAGACTACACGGCGTTACACTTCGGAAGATGGTATTTATTATGTTTATGGACATGGAAGCCTCAAACATTACATTAATAGAGGAAAACAAATCAACCTTTAGATAGTCATAAATTTCCGATTTCGAGGGTACAAAACAGGTAATGGACAATGTCCATCGTGGTGAGAATAAAATACTGTCTTCTGGGACATGACACCACACAGCTTAGTAGAAGGCCGCCTCACGTTTCGGAAGAACTTTTCGCCTCCATCTTCGTGGTAGAGAAGTGTCTCGTCTGTTCAAATGAAGGAGACAGCAGGTTCCATTCTACGGCGCTATATGGCGTCATATCCCAGAGAGTGATCCTCATTGACAACCCTCCAAAATCTCAATTTTTTTGTGCTGATGGACATGTCAACAACATGCAACCTACTTACTCTTATTCCAGCAGGCTGTACCTTGCAGCGTACAGTCCTTACACCTGTTTGCGGCCGCTGCAGGGCACCTGTACCTTGCACTGACAGTATACATCCCATTATAACCCTTCTGTGTACCATTCTAACCCCTACCTACCTAAAGCCCCTCCAACCCTTCACCCACAATAAGCGAATTATTGTTTGATAAACATACTCTTTCAAAATGTTGGTCAGGGTCCGTTAAGGAAGAGACGGGGTGCGAGAACAAATAGGATGAGGGGGTTAACAAATACTAACCCTTTTGGATTATGGTTCTATTTTTTGTATGCCAAAGGGTGAAAGTATTGCAGTAGAAGGTCGTGTATAAAGGACAACGACCTTCCTCCCTGTCCCTAAAAAATGAATTTTACCCTTTTATATATGAGCTGCAGACACCGGACTTCCCGTTAAGCGGCAATGAGCTTTTTATTATATGGGCTTGGTCGCCAGTACAAATTGCATTATAAAAGGTGAAACGAACCCCAAATTCATTTCTGACTCGTGCCGCTAAAGCATGAAGTCAATAAATTCAGAAGACATCCAAGAAACAGCTCTTTAACAGACGCAAAAAGCGGAAGTAGTTATTTTTTACTCCCAGGGGAAAACCACCCTTTCAAATAACATTACATATGGATATATTATAAAGGGTTGCTTTTTTACCTGTTCGCGTGCCAAGGGGTTTTTTTTACCTTGTTTAGAGAAAGGGTAGATCCTGTAGACCACAGATGTTAAAACGATTTGTTGGCTACGACTTAAGCTTGTCCTATCTGCGAGTTTTTACCTTTGTAGGGGGTTGGGAGAAGGTAAAAGAGGAAGGGTACATATACTTTTTAACCCCATCCGTATTAAAAAACGATGAGTATAAAAAGTGTTATTGACCTAAAGAAAGGGTAGTGAGTCGTGTCAGAAAAGGGGAGAAATATTTCGTTTCTGAGGTACAATAAAAAAAAGGCTTGTTATATATATAAAAGGGTAGTAATGTAAACCTCAGGTCTTTAACCCTATTCTTTACTATAATAAAAAGGGTGAAGTAGCAGGCATTGGACAGGTAGAAGGTAGGGTTAGATGATATGGGGCACGTGGCTCAGCGTCATTAAGACGCTGATAGGCTCTCCAAGGGTTCAGTTACCAGTTTTCTTTCTTCTCCCCATGCCAACCTGACCTTTATAGCTGCTGATGACGAATAAAAGGGTATACAAGGCAATGTTTTGATAGATAGGCGTGGTAGGTCTCAGTAATTTTATAAAAAAAGGGGTGCTGTTTGTGTCTCGCACCACACTACAAACCTGGCGTAAAAAACGGTATTAGTGGTGGATGTGAGTAAAAAAGGAGAGAAAGGGTAGCTGACAGTAATGGAGAATGGAATAACTTGGTGTTGATTTCAACACAAAAAGCTTTCATCGTGTAACGTTGTTTTGACAGGTGAATAGAAGGGGTATCTAAACCGATTTTCCTCCAATTATGAGGTACAAGTAGTAAAAAACACAAGGATTTGTTTTAAAACGTCTCAGTGGAAAAAAAAGGCATACTACATACTTCTTACGTCCAGGATTCGATTCTGGACGTGGCAGATTATAACTCTTCTAGTTTTGTCAGGCGCCGTTCGGATATTGTTTGCTTTTTCCCAAGTACACGAAACTGATTTACAACAGATATTTCCATTGTTATTAGCGAAAATCTCTGGCAGATATCTCAAATAAGTGTCGTCGCCTAGCAGCTGATTTGGAAAGACTTTACATACAGTGTTAAGTATTTGTTACCTTCAAACCTGACATACTTCAAAATTATGGTATATCTAAATACGCAAACCACAGCATTTACTCAACCACCGTCATATAAAACAGGGTTTGAGATTTCAGTTTTAACGGCGGTGACTGCGAAGTTTCGTGTCTTCCGGTATGTGGCACGATACTTTCTAGCAAAGATTTATGAATATTTCTGAGAAACTTGCGACGCATATCTTTACATTACACATGGTAACAGCACCCTGAAGCTGGAGGTATCAGGTTCCTCCGAAACGTCGGTAAATTTGTACCACACTACACGAAGTCACATTTGAGAACAGTTTAGATTCATAAGTTTTCTCGTAACTAAACACAGAAAAACGAGGCGTATGTGAGAGGATGAGAGTTTCATTAGATTAATGCACCATTAACGGGAAATGCTTGTGTAGTTGCGGACTGCATGCATCTGTTTGAGTCAGAGTGGCTCTTCATCTGAACATGACAATGAACTTTTCGGTTCTAAAAGAAAGAGGAGTAAAGGTAAAGGTAAAGTTCACCCTAGAACAGGCCGCGAAGGCCAAAAAGGGGAGTAGAGGTATAGTTCTACTCAATTTTTGAATTGCTGAGCAACTATTATTTGAGAACTCTGTTCTACGGAGTTACTGACACACCAATGTGCAAACATATTCCCGCCTGAGAAGCAACACAGCCGCCAGCTTCATTCATTAAGATGATATTTATCGGTAAGCGTTTAACACTACTCCTGAGTGCCACAGCCAAGGCACCACTTTGAGGCATAAAAGTCGTCTGAAACATAAAAAAAAAAACTTCAACTTCCACAGCAGTCTGTCAACAAAATGCAGTGTTCTGTAAACTGCTGAAGCAAGCTACGCATAATGCAATGGAAGCACAAAAATTCTAGAGTTTAATAACTTAAATTTACAGTAAAAATATTTCGTAACAACTTGTCATCTTTATGTCTTAAAATATGCAGAAATTATGAAATTCTTTAAAAAATGTGCTTCTGTGAACGTGAATACCTTCTTTCGAGTTTACAAATATAGACACTTTCTTTTCCAGCTTAACCGATAAGTTCCGTCGCGACGCTCTAGTGATTTTTAATTAGACTTTCTAAAGTTAATTATGATGACCTGCATTTGTCTAGCTCCCGTCATCGACTGTTAAGCCTCTCCAACACGCTGCATAAGACGCCACACTGGCAGAGCGTCAGGCGCTTATCGGTCCACCAGGAACAGAATACCGTATCGATGTAGATTTGTAGTCTTAATGGCTCAAAAAATAAAATAGCTTTGAAATTTGACAAAATTTGGGGACACACAAATGGATTTCTAAACCACTTCCTACTCATTTTGCAAGTTTCACTGCCCTTGACGGTCATATATGGGCGATATAAATCAGATAGAAATCACCCTACAGTTAGGCCTATCATAGTGCAAATCAGAAGTGATTTTTTTCCGTTTATTTCGTTAAATATTCACATATAGAAATTGTTTCAAATAAGACTTGTAGATATTAGCTGCATGTATAATAGACAGATAAAATGTATACAAATACTCCTGGCACAACTTTTAGAAAAGTATCCGCTTTGAAGACGGGGGGATTACAAGCCTAATCATAATATTAAGATGGATATTAAGGAAACATCTGAAGACGTAATGTAAACAGAGCTGACACAGAACATTATTTTGTATCAGAAGTGACGAACCTGTTGATCCCCTACCAGAGGTAGCAAACACGCACGTTACCTGTGTATATATATATATATATATATATATATTTAATTTGACTCCGTATTACAAATGTAGAACAAGTCTATACACGAACAACAATTATAACCCAGTCAGTGTAATGGTTTAGTTACTGGCTAGACAGAAGGGAAAGAGATTTTTCCATCCATCACCGTATCACACTCGTTTTGGGGCACGCGGACTTCCTATCCAGTGGGTACCTAGAGATCTTTCTGGGATATGAAACTATTCATCTCCATTTGGAGCTGAGATTATGAATTGTTGGAGGTTTGCCTCCAAATTCTAATACGTTTTACGGCGTGGTGAGATGAGCAAAAAGCACAATTGCTTCGTGTTCTGATGATGCAAGCAGCAAGATTCTCCGGTAATCTGGTATCGACGCTAAATAACATCCCTACGGCATCCTCTTCAAAAGAATTGGGAATTCCTCTATGAAAGTTTCAATTTTGGCAGCCTACAGCTGTTTACAACATGGTGTTGTCATTATCACTAATGTGCAATACTGTGGGTATTAGATCGCCGGACAATAGGTGAAATTGACGAGAAATTTTTAAGTTTTAATTTTTGCAGCACAATGAAACTTTGTTTATTCGCTTCATTCAGTCAAATTTGATACAATTTTATTTCCTTAAAACCAAGAACACTTTGTCAGTACTACTCCTTCTGAGTCTCTGCATGGAAACTATTTTGTCATTTTACACAACCAAGTAAGCCAAACAGAAAATTGTATCCATTGCTCGAACTCTAGAAGAGGGGAAAATAAAAAGCCACAAAACTTTTCTTAATGCATGGCAAATTCCATTGTTGCTTTCAAGGACCAACAGAGGTACGGACACAGTTTCGTTTTTAAGCCTCCCTTTTTCCGAAGTTTCCTCTCTTTCCTCAAGCCGGTCACTGCCCCCATGACCATGACGATCAATCAGACTCTGGGACAACAGCCACTGACTTTGCTAAGAGTTGTATGAAAGCTTCCTTATTATTGATTGGTTCTATGTGCCAATGGAGGCTATTGATTGGCTAGTCTCTGTTTAAGGGCGACCTTGCAACACATCATCACACAGCCACCCCCATACAAATATGGAATTTATTCTGCTCTAGGCTTGAGATTCAAGCTATACAAAAATGTCAAAATTCAGATCCATCTTGATCAAAACAACAAAATAAATGAAACAGTATGGCGCAACGATATATTAATATAGTGGTGTAACATGTTTCGTTACTTCATACTAACAGCAAAAGGTTTCTTCATGGTAAACATTACGAGGTACGTAAAGCAAAACAATTAAATGTAAATTTTTAAATCAGGCATTACAATTTCATGCTGTGGAGATCTGTGGAAGTGTTAAATTGCCCCTAAAGGCTTACAGTTGGCAAATGTACACGGTTTCGGTGACTGCCTTGGGAACCGCTCTCCTAGTCACACATTCGCATTCCTGTAGTAAATTATGCAAATTCACACCATTACCTCTCCTGTGTGGTCAGTTCTCAATGAGTAATTTATTCAATCGGTTTAATAATTTTTCTGCACCCGGTTTCTGACTTTCTGACATTAAAATTCCATGCTTGTTGGATATGGCGCAACAGCTATTCACTAATGTGTCTGTTATCATCATTATCATCATCATCATTATCATTGGCTCTACAACCCTGGGTGGGCCTTGGCCTTGGCCTCCTCAATGTGTCCGTTACGTGAACAAAAATGTGTGTTTATGATGTAAATGCTCACAGCTACCGCACTTCAAGTACCGAAACAGAATCACACCGAAACACAGGATAAAAATTGCCGGTAAAATGTGCGTTATTATTATTATTATTATTATTATTATTATTAAAATGTTACATAATAGGATAATAATAAAAAGCAATATTACAACTGGGCGCGCAGACATTTATACATGCGTGCTTTGATATTCTTAGAACACTTCGGTTTCATATCGCAATTTATTACAAAAGCAAAACTTTTATTGAACAGTTTATTTCACTACAGACATGATACCGAATGGAGTCTGAACTCATTAAGTTACCTTTCCATTAGACACTATTCACACATTCACCATACAGAAAAAAGTTAAACTAAAATTGAGAGAGTATTGTGTAATATATTTTTTCTCCTCTCTGTTATACGAACTCATTAATTGGCATGATGTGATAACATTGACAAAAACTGTCAAGTTATGTTTGTGTTTCATGTAAAGTGCATGTTACATCAAAACAATAACAAACACACCTGAACTGGAGGGATAAATTATTGTGGAATTTAATAACCCTTTATATCCCAGTAGCTAGTACATATAACGTCAGTTTTACTGTAACATTGAACACTATATTTTGCCCATAAAATGACTGCAGCAGTTTCATAAGTCTAATGACAAACAGCCATTTCTAGCCTGTACAAGCGTGTATAGCATCCTTTAATTGCATAGGGGCAATATGAAAGTCTCCACACCCTGCAAGAGCAGCAAAACAACTATTAAAAGTAAAAAAGTTTGTTTTTAATCCCATTTTTACATCATGCCTCTAATTAACTAAAACTAGTATTAGTTAGTTATTTGTATTTATTGCAATGGAGCCGGGATAGCGTAGTCGGTATATTGACTCACTACGGGTTGAAGGGTGCGGGGATCGAATCCCCGTGGGGGCGATATTTTCCGCACCCGTCCAGACTGGTCCTGGGCCCCACTCACCCTCCTATACAATGGGTACCGGATCTTACCTGGAGGTAAAGAGGCCGGGGAGTGGCGTTGACTATCCACTCCCATCTAGCGCCGAGGCTAAAGAAAGAGTAGAGCTATACATCTAATCCCCTTGTGGGCTTTCGTGGTCTGTTCTAGGGTGAACTTTACTTTACTTTACTTTCTTTATTGCAGTACAAGTTAAAACAGTTATTGACTATAATTTACTTCTTAGGACTTTCATGACTTTGAAGACCGGAGGCATGTTAGTTGAGAAAATGTTTATTCTGTTACTTTTTTTAAAAAAGAAATCCACAAACGTCCACTCCATACACCAATTAATGCATACAGCTTCACTACTAATTATTATTAGAACACGCATATAACTGACGGAGTGAAGGGGATTATGGAGATTTCAGCTCTGTGTTTTCTCACTCCTACCACTGTCAAATTTTGTGAACTTTCCAATATAGGATATTTCCAAGCAACACGCACAGGGTCCATTACAAATAACAACCTGTATATTAAATTTAAATACGCATGTCAGTTCTCTAAAACGCTCAAAATACTGACCCTCATTCTGATGAAACTTCACTGTGTTAGAAAATTCTTGCGGGCCACGGGTTGTACATCACTGCTATAAAGCATTCACACATTGGTCATTTTAAAAGGGGCAACGGACCCAGTTTTTATATTTGTATATAGAACAGGCTCAGTTTATTCTGCAAAGGGCTAACAAAAGACTCATTTAAATATTCTGAGAAATAAAACCTAGCTGTAAGGCAGGCAGAGTGACAGACAGACAGTCGCGTTTCATGCAAAGGTGCAGAAAGAACTATAATTTTATCTTCTGTTTTTATACGGGTGCGAAAATTGGTCTCTGACATTGCGGGAGAAACAGGCTGAGGATGTTTGAGAGTAGTGTGCAGACAAAGATAATGGGGCCTAAGACTGACGATGTACCTTGGGAATGGAGAAGACTACACAGATAGAAGCTTTACAAATTGCACTCCTGACCAAATTTTGTTCGGGTGATCAAATCACGAAGAATGAGATAAGCGGGTCATGTAGAAAAGTATGTGGGAGAGGAGAGTTGCTGGCAGGATTTTGGTGGGAAAAGCTGAGGAAAAGAGGACCTAGGCGTAGATGGGTGGGAAATATTAAGATGGATCTTCAAGAAGAGGGATGGGGGCTTGAAATGGATCCATCTAGTATAGGATAGGAACAGGTGGCGGGCTCTTGTGAATGTAGTAATAAGCCTTCGAGTTCCATAAATTGCGGGTAATATCTTGTGTAGCTGAGAATCTGTTAGCTTCTTAAGAAGGAAGGATTATGATCCATAGAGTTATTTAGTTCTTTACTGCAGAAAGAAGGGAAATGTAGGCGTGAGATAATAAAGACTGTCATAGGAGACGTTTCCACGGTATGTTGTATATGTTATCAGTTGCTCTTATGTTAACGACAATGGATTCAGGTGTTTTAAAACGCTAGGAGCTTGAGGCTGATGTAACTGCAGTGCTAAGTTTATGAATGGTGGCAAACTGCTGCCATGAAAAGAAGCAGAAAGGTTCTACCTGCGAGGAATTTGTATAGAGACGGGGTGAACATTATACAGATGGTGTGCTCAAGGCTGCCGTGTCGCCCGCCTATGTCCAGTGCATATGGATTTGAACTGGTCAGCTTACGACTAGAAGTTTACCTAACTAGATTGCGGAGAGGTCTTCTTTAGAAAATGCAAGTTTTCAGGGACGATACGTAAGGTGATCGACGTAGTGCCTGTATACCTAGAATAACCCTGATGGTAGAGACAATACACTTTCCGCAATTTCGTTAGCTGTTTACCACGACATCACGTAATATACAAGAAGACCTGAATCTGCACCTTCTGCACTGAACGAAGCTAATAATCGCTGAGTATGTCATACCCAGCCTTCATGGAATCCGTAGATTCACTGCCATATTTGCGGGCCAAAACTAATTCCAGACTCCAGTGAATCCTGTTCTTATCTTTACTCCATACCAATTTATTTATCCAAGCGTATGTGTCTCTGAAGTAGGCTTCCCATACAAAGTTCTCTGCTAAAATTCTACTTGAATTGTTCGTTATGCCCAAGGTATCACATCACACACAACAAAGAAACAAGTCCTTAAACTCTGATTTAGCAAACTTTTTCCAGCGTTTGTTTGTAAACTAAATGTCAATCCGTATTTATTTTGTCTATGAGCATTGCCTTCTTACATACCTTAGTACTTAAAATGTCTATGAAAGCCAGCCTTATCGCATATCTTCTTCATACTTGTGTGCCACAGACCTAAAAAAAAAAAAAACAAGGAAACTGTAATGTTTTGTGGACCGTGCATCGTGATATAGTTTGCAATAAGAACCATCAGGATGGACTATTTACATTACATTTATTTCGATAATTAAACTCTACATGTTTCGAGCAGGTTTACTGCTCATTATCAGGTGGTACTATTCTGTATATACAGCAATTGGCATGTGTCATGCTGATAATAATAATAATAATAATAATAATAATAATATATTTAACTGCAAATGGGCTATCGCCCGGTGGCAGTGGTTATAATGCATGAACATGAATATTAAATAATGGAACTGTGAAAATTACTTAAATATATGTTGTTTTCCGGCATTGTGGGTTGTTGCCATTTGTTTAATAGATATATAGTTAGGTGTTAGCTGTTTATGTCTGCACGTTTTGTCATACTATATTGCTGCGTTGGTCTTATACAGTTTTTCTTCGACGTTCTTATATTGGTATATTTGTTTGCTTGTTGGGCACTGATAAATTTAATATCAGGAGGTACTTTTCTGTATATACAGCAATTGGTATGTGTCATGGTGAAAATAATGGAATTGTGTAAAATTACTTAAATATATATTATTTTCCGGCATTGTGGGTTGTTGTCATTTATTTTGATAGATAGTTCGCTCGCGGACTAAGGCCACGGAGTTTAGTTTAGTTTAGATATACAGTTAGGTGTTAGCTGTTTATGTCTGCCTTGTCAGTGCCCAACAAGCAAAGCAAATATACCGATATAAGAACATCAAAGAAAAACTGTTAAGACCAACGTAGCAGTATGGTATAAAAAACATGCAATAAACACATGACATATACCAACTGCTGTATATACAGAGTAGTACCTCCTGATGATGAGCAGTAAACCTGCTTGAAACATGTAGAGGTTAATTATCGAAATAAATTGAAAGTAAATAGTGCATCCTGTTGGTTCTTTCTGCGCAAAGGAAATTGTCATTTAGAATAAAGTATTCAATTTTCTTCTTCTACTGCTTTCTTCTTATCCGCAGCTCGCCTACAACACTGCTTTATTGGGGATCAGCAGATCGTACAAGTACGAAACTTGTGCCAAATAGGGCACTTGAATCCAAAACACTAATAAGCAGAAAGACTGAAAAAGGTGTCTAACCTAGATATAGAATCGGATTGAAAAACTTAAAATTCAAGAAAAAATGTATTTCTTCAACCAGAAATTCTTCTCCCTTTAAGGGAAATGAAGTCTCGACTCCCATCTCGCGAGAACGAAGGTTTGCCATGTCGTATTGTTTTGGCTGTATTTTGTATGAGCACGTATATGGCATTTCATTTAGAGGTACGTTTATACACGTATATACTCAGGATAACTCGAAACCAGGAAATTCTCAATCCTCTTTGCTGTTGACGAGGCTAAGGAAGATCTAAGAAAATCAGTAGGAACGGGAATTTAAATAGTGCATATCCGGTTTTGGTCCACCTTGATGTTAAATTTTTGGGAAAAACTTACCGTCAGGAGAAGCATATAAACTCTAACAGAAGATAAAGGACGAAATTAAGAGCATATTAATTAACAAATTCGGAGAATACCAGTTACTGTTTGGATCAGGATCCTTTATCTGTAAGTCTGGTCTCCAAAAACGTAAGAATAAACACATAACAAAACTACAATTTCGCGTGTTTTGTATGGGTGTAAAACTTGGTCACTCATACGAACAGAACATGGATAAGGGTGTTCGCGAAAATAGTGCTGAGGAAGAAATTTAGATTTTAGATGGAGGGTGTGCGAGGAGGATGGGGAAATTAAAAAATGAGGAGTTTATTTTCCAAATTACGGTGGTCAAAGCAAGGAGCATGAGATGGGAAGAGCATGTGATACGCATGATTAAACGGATAAATGCTTACAGAATTTTAGTGGGATAATCTGAAGGAAAGATACCATTGGAAAGACCTAATCGTCAGCCTACAGACGATTACAATATTAAATTAATTTTTAAGCATAGGGTGGGTTGTGGATAGGGACCATCGGCGGTTATTTACGAATCTGGTAATAAAACTTCAGGTTACGCAAAGACACTGGAACTTGGATTAATAAGCAATTATCAGCTTTTCGAGAGGCTAATCTCTGTGCTGTTAGAAAATGGACATAATTTGCTCTTCAGTTGTGTGACTTGCTTTACTTTAAAATTCAAGGGCTGAGGGGTTTCATGCAACCAGTTAAGGAGGAAGAATGAACCCTACTGGTACCCACACAGGAATGTAGCTCATGATGATAGGGTGAGCCACAACCTTCAGCCCTTTAGTAATACGTCTTATGGTACCCATGTCATGATGGTCTGTCTTTAATCTACAAAAGCAGAGAAGTGCCGCCAATAGCGGTCACTCCATGGGGTTGCAGGAGTTAATAAACAATGGATAGTAGTTTAAACCTTTTTTTTACCCTTGAATTTTTTTTTACTTCTTAGGGCCTTTTATTGGACAATACTTTCCCTTTTCAGCAACACTCCTTTCCAGTCAAAGAGCACTCAACTAAAAATTACAGTCTTCAGGGACATGATGCCACGTAGACTGGTAAATAATACTCTGGTTTCGGAGAAAACTCTTGCCTCCTTCCGCAAGGAAGAAGAATTAAACTACATCTTCTATTCAGAATTTGGCGACAGAAGATTCTTCCGAAAATATTGTACCCATCCGCAAGACTATAAGTCATCACATGGCAGAAGACCGTAGTCTTGGCACTCACGGCCTCAGCAACGTCAAATTCCGCATAATAGGCCACTGCTTTAATGACATTAGAGAGGAATATCTACTTAGCAGTGTCAAGGACACATCAGTATTATCATCACTCATGGTCAGCTAGCTGCCTCTTGAAATTTTTTCTTTTATAACTTGTTAAATGTGTCTATGTATAAGTTCACCTAGAACAGGCCACGAAGGACCAGACGCTGAGTACAGATACAACGCTACTCTTTCTTTAACCTCTGCACTAGATGGGGCGTGTGGTTAACGTTACGCCTCGCCCACTTTACCCGCGGGAATGACCCCGTACCCACTGTACAGGAGGCTGGGTGAGTCCCATTACAGTTGAGAGCCAAGAGGTCTGTCTTCGAGTAAACAACATGAGCGTTAAACTGCATATTCATCTCGATGCAGTTCTGAGGCTAAGAATGCGTGGAGTTATAACCCCGCGTCGCTGTAAATGTTTATTTCGTGGTGCTTAATTACTCTCAGGGACAGCTCTACTGTTCTACAATTATTGAAACCGGTTTCCATTGAGAACGTCAAAATTCTCTGCTATCGGTTAATAAACTATTCATGAAGTACAGCATAAACCCTTCGAGATTCTATAGGAAAAATGTTGCAATTTTCAGCACCGAATATGGATTATACCAGCTACTGAGAAAAAAAATATATACGTAGGCCTACGTTAAAAGTGTTGTGTTTACACAGTACTTAGTCAACGTACATGACAGCAATAAATTTAATGATCTAATCTGGCTCTTCATTTATGTAAGAAAACGATTTGGAAAGTAAAAATATAAGCTTTTAGCGGTTCTGCTGTCTGGATGTATGGCATAAAAATTTCCGGCTAAGGTAGAGACAGCAATACGGACTCAAACTTACCTGCAACTCTCGTTTATAGCAGCGATATCCTGCTCTTATACACAGCTACAGTGAAGGTCCCGAACACGGCGAGAAAGACGTGTCATATTTTATGCACGTGACGCCGAATGCCTTGGTACATAGCTACTTACCTATCGGACGAACCTGCCATTCACCATTCCATAGGGATTTCATTAGATAATATTTGTATAATAGGTTAAGGTACAGCACATTTTTGCCAGAAATTCTAATTGGCGCAGGACATACATTTGTCTACCACCTTCATCAAGTCAAAAGTAAAAGGTACAAAGTAAAGTTACTTCCGCGCTTGAATAAGGATCATGTTATGAAGGCGTATGTGGAAGTGGAGGTTTATCATCTCGCCAGTAAATGGAGGACAGTGGTCTGGTTCATGCCCCTGTCGCTTCATTGCTGGGAGAAACATCCATCAGGTAGAAAGCGGTGTTTTCCCACAGTAGAAAATTCTCTGTCGCTGGAAAGGATCCAACCAAGATTTTCCGATTTACCAGCCCATAGCTTAGTCATTATAATGAATGAGCTACACCTTCTACCCCAGTTACTTCTTATATTTATATTTACGATGTCCATTTTCAAATTTGACCGTTATTCTGTCAAAAAGAATAGGTCCAGTTTACAGCGCTATATTAGGTTTAGCCTGTCCAGCATGTATGCCATTTTAGACATTCCGCGATTTGTTCAGTATTTACTGAAGTATGGTATGTACTCACAGCCATGCATAAAATATAGGCTTTCATATGAAGCTTTAAGTCACGTGTCAAACTTGGATGGACATTTTACTACGCACTATAATTTGTAGTTAGAAAAAGACTTACTCAGAGCAGGGACTGTTACGGCAATATGTATAACCTGACACTGTGCCGCGTTCGCGTTAGCACTTTTGCAGTAGAAACACAGTTCTGTGTGTGTTGTTGAGGTACACGTCATCGTCAACTATATAAAATCACTCAGTCTTGCACAACAGTGCTTTTATGGTAAATTTATGTCGCCAGCAAAAATTAAACGTACTTGGTTCTTTATGCAAATAGCCCGACAGAGCACTAACAAATATTCGTTTTCTAATGGCCTTCTTTAGATGCACAATTTGGCTAAACTGATGGAAATGACAAATAAGTCGTTGAACAGCTTTTTTTCTTCACGTTTGTGTTACTGTAAAACATTCTACGAGATCAGAAGCAATAAACAATTTATGAAGCAATAAGTATTACATACTAAGAGTGTGCTTCTCTATTCTTGCCTTAGTCATCTCGAATGCAAATCCTATCTTTCCTGCGCCGCATTATATTGCCACCTGTCGCCTGGCTGGCTCTATCATTATCTCATAAACGGAAAAATTAAAAAAAAAAATTTGTTGAACATAAAATACATGTTTTGATTTGATGTGATTCTGACCGTGCATCGTCGTTAATATGTGGAAATAAAATGCCAACTAGATGCAACAGAGGTTTTTATTTGCAGATCTTATTGCTTGCT
>Ga0209737_10001387_pt1 | contig 17483 bp, 20 predicted proteins | sample TergutCu122P3_FD_187284 | JGI IMG/M metagenome (GOLD analysis project Ga0209737, IMG submission 187284) | Cubitermes ugandensis P3 segment gut microbial communities from Kakamega Forest, Kenya - Cu122 P3 (SPAdes) (version 2) | ecosystem: Host-associated > Arthropoda: Insects > Digestive system...
TATTTAGGCAATGTGCGTCAAAACGACAAGGCGGTTTATGTGATGAAAGACGAGCAATTCGTTTTGGAAAGCAGCAATGAGGATAATATTGGCAGATATTTGAAGCGCGAATATTTTGGCGCCGATATTCAGTTCGGCGTGAAAACCGCAGCAGGCTTAACCAATTTGAGAGCGGAATATATTTTCGGCGAACACCCAGGGAACGACATCAGCAAATACGATTTTAAACCTGCCGCTTTATACACGGGACCCGTTTATATGCGTAAGGTGTCGGGAGGTTATGTGCTCTTGGCACAAAGTCTCGGCTCGCTTCCTTTGATTGCCGTTGCAAAGTACGATTGGTACAATCCGAATACAGGCGTGTCGGGCAATAAGATTGCCGCAAGCGGCTCGGAAACGGGAACAGGCGATATAGCGCGCTCCACCTGGGGGCTTGGCATGGTATGGGATGTGAATGCAGCGCTCCGATTAACCGCTTACTACGATATTGTTGGCAATGAAACCACCAATGAATTGCCGCACAAAAGGAATGCAGATGGTAAAATTATCGAACACGGATGGCTGGAGAAAAGAAAAGCCGACGTGTTCACCTTTCGTTTACAGTATAGATTTTAAATCCTACTGCTCTTCTTCAAATTCTTCTTTGCCTACGGCGCACAAGGGACAAAGCCATTCGTTGGGAACATCTTCAAACGAGGTTCCTGGGGCAACGCCATTGTCGGGGTCTCCTGTTGCGGGGTCATACACATATCCGCAAACTACACATACATACTTCTTCATAACGTCAAAATTTTTTATTAAGAATTTATTTTTTCCGAAATACAATATTACAAAATAATTTTCAAATCAACAAATATTGTTATATTTTTGCATTAGGTTTAGGGAATATTCAATTTATGGATACGAAAAAGGTATTATTATTGGGATTTCTGTTGGTGATAAGCACGTCGCTAACTGCACAAGAAGTGGAAAGCGTAGTTAAACTCGAAGAAGTAACTATAACCTCACAACACGGCAGCCAGCATTTGTTGGATATTCCTGCTGCAATTACAACTATTGGCGCGCATACGCTCAACAGCGCCAATATCGGCGGCTTGGAACAATTGGCGGGTTTCGTTCCGGGACTGAATGTGCTGATTCAAACGCCCGGGCGTCCTAATTTAGTGATTCGCGGGCTGACAAGCGATGAGGTAAGCCCATCGGCGCAACCGCGCGTATCGGTATATTTAAACCATGCGCCCATAAGCCGCGCAACTATGGCGGTTAATGAAATTTACGACATGGAGCGCGTTGAAGTACTGAAAGGTCCGCAGGGGACGCTCTTTGGGCGCGGCTCGCAGGCGGGTGCAATTCATTTCATTACAAGAAGACCAACCAACCTTTTTGGCGGATATGTTACGGCAGGCGCGGGCGATTTTGGCATGATGCACATTGAGGGCGCACTGAACGTGCCGGTAACAAATGAACTTTCGACACGTTTTGCAGGTATATACAGTTATCGCAACGGCTATGTCAAAAATCTTACAGACAATACTACGCTCAACGGTAAAAATACCGCCGGAGGGCGTTTTTCACTCGCCTACGCTCCGCAGACCGGCAATTTCAAGGCTGACCTGATGGTCAATTATCAGAATGACAATAACCCCGGAACGGCGTTTATCAATGACAGAGGCGGTATCATTGATGTTTTTGATTACGAGGTATTTCTTGATAGAAATAAGAAATTTTTCAACAGGCGCGAAGTGCTTGGCGCAATCCTCAATGCCAGATATTATACCGACGAACGGAATTATTTCAGTTCCATAACCTCATATTTCTATAACACTTCCAATTCTCGTTTTGACGGCGATGGTACATCTGCGCCCGCATTAGATATGGAAGAAGTTGGAAAAGCCAATCAGTTTATGCAGGAATTTCGCTATAATCTCTCATGGGGAAATCGCATTTCCGGCGTAGCGGGCGCAAGTTTTTGGTGCGAAGATGTGAGCCATACTTATCTGTTTCGTCCCGATGAGCAGTATGCTGCCTATTTGGTTTTTCAGATGCCCAAAGTGATGATGTATGGAAACCCGATGAGGTCTCATTACGACCCAAACATGGGGATAACTGAAGTGTTGAATTTTCCGAACGACCACGAGGAAACGAATATTACCGATGCAGTTAACAGCGCTTTCGACTTTTTTTTCGATGCAACGTATAAACTGCTTCCCAAATGGAGTTTTACAGTAGGAGTGCGCGCCACGTTTGAGCGATTTTCAATAAAAAATCGTGCATATCATAGCGCCGGCGCCCCCTCGGTACTTGGACAATGGTTTGTTTTCGCCGATATTGATTTAGGACCTCCCACCTATATCAATTCGCCCGATAGAAACGCCGTCAATTTCTTTTTCTATCCTGTTGAAAATGATGTGGAGAGAAAATCTTCTCAAGCGATTACCTGGCGCGCCAACCTGAAATACGATATTGACGAGCATTCAAACGTCTTTGTCGGGTATTCACGGGGTCGCCGCCCCAATGTACTTCAGTACAATTCAGTTGGCGAAATGTCGATAATTGATGCCGAGAGTCTCCACAGTTTTGATGCCGGATACAGACTTGTCAGTCGCCGCATCATGTTCGACCTCTCACTTTACTATCAAGGCTACAACAATTTCCAAAGTTCGATGTGGGAAGGAATGAACTACATCATTGTTGATGCCGGAAAAGCTACTCTTTATGGTGCGGAACTATCAGGCAGGGTAAGAATAAACAGATATATAGATATTTTCGGTAACTACGCATTCGCCCGTGCTACTTTCGACGAGAAAAACAACGATGGCAAGCCGCAGGCAATGGCAGGCAGGTCGTTACGCCTTACGCCGCGCAACAGTTTTTTGGTCGGGTTTAATGCAAACGTTGATATTTCGCAAAATATGCGTCTCACGTTCACTCCAACCTATTCATGGCAAAGCCATATATGGTTTGAAGATGCCAACGACCCCGGAATTGAGCAGGATGCCTACGGCTTGCTCAATGCAAATCTCGCACTGCGATTTGTGCGACAACGATTGACCGTTTTAATCTTTGGCGCTAACCTCATAGACGAAAAATATCTCATTAGCGCGGGCAATATGGGAGCTATGTTCGGAATACCGACTTTCGTTCCGGGAGCGCCGAGAATGATAGGAGGGAAATTAATGTGGAATTTTTAATTCAATGATGATGCTCGTCGTCTTCACATGTTTTATGAACTGTGCTATGCGGGTGTTCTACCGGGGCATAAATAGAGTACAGTTTCAGCGGCTTATCGCCTGTGTTGATGAGGTTGTGCCATTTTCCGGCGGGAATGAATACGGCAAAATCCGCCTCAACTGCTTGCACGAAGGTGAGCGCGTCTTCGGAGTCGCCCATCATCACTCTGCCTTCACCTTCCTCAATGCGTAAAAACTGGTCGGTATCGAGGTGTTGTTCCAAGCCAATTTCTCCGCCAACGGGAATGGACATTACGGTTACTTGCAGCAGCGAGCCAGTCCACAAGGCTAATCTGAAATTTTCGTTCGACACAGTAGCGGACTCAATATCTAACACCGTTGGTTCAGGCCCGTAGTCTTTAAGCGTTACTATGGCTGTTTTCTTAGCACAGCAATCACTTTTGGAATTTGTACAGCATCCGGAGAGGAGTAGCCCCACAAAAAATAAAATAATAATCTTCGTTTTCATAATTCTTATCTTTTAGCGTTTAACATTAATTCTAAAAATCTTTAATACCGGCTTTCTACTACGTTCCAGTTCACAATTGCCCACAAGCTCTTTAGGTGGTCGGCACGGCGATTTTGGAAGTCGAGATAGTAAGCGTGCTCCCACACATCGAAAGTCAGCAGTGGTTTTAGTCCCTTGGTAACCGGATTTCCGGCGGGACCTTCCTTGACAATGGATAGTTTTCCTTCATTATCGGCAGCGAGCCAGACCCAGCCGGAGCCGAATACGCCCATGCCGCCGATTTCAAACTCTTTCTGAAAGTTCTCAAACGAAGCCCAAGTTGCCTCTATTGCCTGTGCTAAGCTGCCGGAAGGTTGTCCGCCTCCATTCGGAGAAAATTGCAGAAAATAAAGGTTGTGGTTCAAAACCTGTCCGGCATTGTTGAAAATAGCCCCATCTGATTCTTTAACAATCGTTTCGAGGTCGGCATTTTCAAACTTGGTGCCTGGAATAAGATTGTTCAGGTTGTTGACATACGCTTGCAGGTGTTTACCATGATGTATTTCAATGGTTTGCTGGCTTATTGCCGGTTCCAGCGCATTTGTTGCATAAGGCAACTGAATTAATTCTTGTTTCATAATTTTTTTTTCATATTTTAAAATTAAGTATTTCGATAATCTCTTCTTTACACAGGTTTTATACAAAAATGTAGATACACAAAGCCATCAGTATCATTCCTGTAATAAGTCCCGCAATGGATGTATGGTGTTTTCCGTGTTTTTCGGCGGTGGGCAAGAGTTCGTCATGCGAAATGTATATCATGATTCCTGCTACGGCTGCCATAATTATTCCGTCTAACATCGGCGACCAAAATGGCATTAGGAAGAGCCAGGCAGCCAATGCTCCCAAAGGTTCTGCCAATCCCGACAGGAACGAGAACCAAAATGCTTTTCGTCTGTTGCCTGTTGCGTGGTATATGAGTACTGCCACGGCTATACCTTCGGGAATATTGTGTATGGCTATGGCAGCAGTAATCGGTATTGATACCGAGAGGTCGCCAGCCATGGCTGTAGTAAAGGCAGCAATGCCTTCCGGGAAGTTGTGTATGGCAAGCGAAATTGCAGTAAGAACGCCTATGCGGTAAAGCGTTTTTTGCTTTCCGTTCAAGATATTCATATCCTCTACACCCTGCATCTCGTGGGGATTGTTTTCCTTAGGAATTAAGAAGTCAATCAATGTAGTTAATCCCATTCCGCCAAAAAAAGCAAGTATTAAAACGAGCGTTCCCTTTTTTTCATCAAAAAGCGAGACAAACCCTTCTTTTGCTGTAGGGATTAAATCCATGAACGAGACGTATATCATTACTCCTGCCGATAAGCCAAGAGCAGCGCTCAAAAATTCTTTATTGGTGCGTTTGGCAATCAAGGTAATCAAACTGCCGATGCCGGTCGAGAGTCCGGCAATCATGGTCAATCCAAAAGCGAGCCAAATAGAGTGTTCTGACATTTTTATTACAAGGTAATAATATTACGAATAATGCAAAGATACAAAAATATTTTTTATCTTGAACCTATAATATGAAATAGAGATAAATAAAAGGAGATACATTTGGGTCATTTTATAAAAATGATTATCTTTGTATGTGGAAATTAAAGAAAGAAAAGAAGTTATAAAATTTAGATTGGAAACACTAAACAACTATGGCAAATAAAATACCCCGTCTCGAAGCGCGCGAGCAAGACCCTAAGGTACGTGCGCAAAATTTTGAAGAAGTATGCTACGGATTTACACTGGAAGAAGCGCAACTCGAAGCCTCGCGGTGCATACAGTGCAAAAAACCAAAATGCGTAGATGCTTGCCCCGTAAATATTCAAATACCTCAATTTATAGAACAGGTGCATAAGGGCGATATAAAAGAAGCAGCCCGCATCCTTGCAGCCGATAACAGTTTACCCGCCGTCTGCGGTCGCGTATGTCCGCAGGAAACCCAATGTGAGGGCGTATGTATTTTGGGCATAAAAGGTCAGCCGGTGAACATCGGCAAACTTGAGCGCTTTGTTGCCGACTGGAGTAGCGAAAACGGTTTGGTGTTTACCGAAAAACAGCCGCCTAACGGCAAGAAAGTGGCTATTGTGGGCAGCGGCCCTGCAGGCTTAGCCTGTGCCACCGACTTGGCTAAAATGGGCTATGTCGTTACTGTATTCGAGGCTTTGCACAAGCCCGGAGGCGTGTTGGAATACGGTATTCCCGAATTTCGCCTGCCTAAGGAAAGAGTGGTAAAAGTGGAAATTGATAACCTGAAAAAATTGGGCGTAACGATTGAAACCAATGTGGTGATTGGTCGCACTATTACTGTTGACGACCTTTTTGAAAAAGAAAATTTCAACGCTGTGTTCATTGGTTCCGGAGCGGGACTGCCTAAGTTCATGGGTATCCCCGGTGAAAATCTGAACGGCGTTTTCTCGGCTAACGAATTTCTTACCCGCAACAACCTCATGCGCGCCTACGATGCCGATTATGACACGCCCATCTTTGTGGGGCGTAACGTAGCAGTAGTGGGCGGCGGAAATGTGGCTATGGACGCTGCGCGCACCGCTCTGCGTTTGGGCGCAAAGGTGACGGTGGTGTACCGTCGTACCGAAAAAGAACTGCCTGCCCGTGTGGAAGAAGTACACCACGCCAAGGAAGAAGGCATCGTTTTCCATTTCCTGACCAACCCAACAGAAGTATTGGGTGATGAAAAAGGTTGGGTACGCGCCTTGCGCTGTATTCAAATGGAGTTAGGCGAGCCTGATGAAAGCGGTCGCCGCAGTCCGAAAGAAATTCCCAACTCTCACTTTGAAATACCTGCCGATGTGATGATTATGTCGCTCGGCACCTCGCCCAACCCGCTGATTGCATCAACAACCCCCGGATTGGAGACCAATAAATGGCAGTGTTTGGTGGCAAATGAAGATGGTGCGACCTCGCGTCCCGGTGTATTTGCCGGTGGTGATGCCGTTACCGGAGCCGCTACCGTTATTTTGGCTATGGGCGCAGGTCGTAAAGCCGCAGTTGCTATTGACAGATACCTCAATAGTTAAGCATGAAGCGATTTTTGGGTGCAGGGTGAAAGGGTGAATGGCGTTGTAGAGGCGTCAGCAAGTGGCGAGATTGCTTCGTCTCCGCCAACTGGCGGATTCCTCGCAATGACGTTGGGGTGTGGGTCAAGCTCATTGGAACATACAAACATTTCCCCCGTAGGGGAAATATATTGATAAAAAGTTCTATTTATAATAGGTCAGGAAATCCTTTTGAAATTGTGCCAGTCCGCCCTGGTAATGCAGGTCAAAAGCAGCAGTTGAAGATTGTCCCTCGCGCATAGCGCGCATCATCTTGAAGAGGATGTTTTCATCCTTTTGCAACAGGAACCAAACTATGCCGTAGGCTACAACATAACCATCATAGCCTTGCCCCCACATTTGTTGGAGTCTATCATTATCCCATGTAATAAAATCGGCAATATCCACCTTTTTCTGAGCGACCATTTTTTTTAACGTTGTATTATAGGATTTATTTTTCTTAAATTTTACCGTCTTGGTCGATGCGTTCATAGTTCCGAAATAGATGGAAAGTCCCTCGCTGAGCCATGCGGCGGGGTCAATCATCGCTTCATTAAGGAAAAAGTGGGAACGTCCATAAAAAACACGAAAATAAGAACAGAAGTAATGTTTCCTGTTATGTCTATAGATGACTATTTTTTTTGTACTCGGATCAATATAGCCGGAGCAACACACATCAACGTCTTTCCCATCTGTTAGTCCATAGTCAATAAAATCCAACTGATTATCGAATATAATGATTTGTGTACCGGTTAATCTGATGAGACTGTCGGAAAATGCCTTTTTGAAAAAAATTGGCTTGATAGAGAATGCCTCTTTCTACATATAATTTTTCTTTTTTTGTCAATATACCATCTTGATTGTTTATGGTGGGAGCTTGCGCCTTTAAGCCTATAATACAAGTCAGAAAGATGTACGAAAAAAATATTTTTTTAATCATAATTGTTTATTTTTTGCTAAGTTAGGTAAAATAATTGTATCTACAAAAGGTGCAGGGTAAAAAACACCCAAGACCGCTATGCTACCGCACAGCGGTCTTGAGCGAATTATGTAAATCAATTAAATTCAATAATCTCTTACATAAGATATTCTAGTTATTATTCCGTTTGTGGTGTCAAAGTCGATCGTACTCAGATCATCAATGCTATCCATAATATGTGCATAATAAATTATTCGATTTTCCCCTATTGACTTTGATGTCAGATAAAACGGATTTAACCGGTTAATGTTAGCAACTGGATCTCCAACGCCAACCACCCCGTTTAACTTGTAATCGCTGTTCGAAAAGTCAATATGTATGAATTCATTAGCGAGGAGTTCAAACTTGTTATTATTATATATCATTACTATAGATTCTCCGCCATCACCTGGCTCACTTGTATATGAATCGGGCGCTCCCATAATAGCGGTGAACTGTGCAAAGCTATAGGAGTTGTTTAATGTTACCCCACCTATAGTAATGGCTCTCTCGTTTACCGTCTGGCTAAAACCATACAGAGAAAGCAGAGATAAAACTGCTGTGATTAAAACTATTCTAATGTTTTGCATATTTATACACGTTAATTGTAGCCCCAATTACTTCGGCAATCGAGGCTACAATTGTTGAACAATAATAAATTCAAGTATGATCCATCATGAGGTAAGATATTCTAGTTATTATTCCGTTTGTAGTGTAAAAGTAAATAGGACTCATATCTCCACAAGTATTATCCGTAATATATGCATAATAAAGCATTTTGTTTGCACCTTTTGGCTCTGATGTCAGCCTAAACGGATTTAACAGGTTGATATTAGCAATCGGGTCTCCAACGCCAACAACTCCATTTAATTTATAAGTGTTGTTGATTAGCAGGAAGCAGTTAAATTCATTAGCATGAAGATAGAAAATATTATTACTATACTTCATTTCTATAAGTTCTCCTCCATCTTCCATTTCGCTTGAAGTTGAGTTTGGCGCTCCCATAATAGAGGTAAATTGGGATAATGTATAGGAATTATTTAATGTTACCCCTCCTATGGTAATGGTTATCTTGTTTATCGTTTGACTAAATCCATACAGAGAAAGCAGAGATAAAACTGCTGTGATTAATGTATGAACGATTGTTTTCATAATAATTTTGAGTCAAAATAAAATTAGTGGAGCCGCAATGGCAGCCCCACTAATAGAAGAAGTTTAAATGGGTGAAACAAAAGAGATTTCAGTAATTATTCCATTTGAATGTTTGAAAATAAATTGATCGTCACCACAGGGAAGTCCATAAGATCCATCGCTTTGCAGCACCGGCGTTCCCAAACCAATTGCCTGTATCCGCGAAATATTATCCCCAACTTTTATCCCTCCATTGAATGCAGTATAAACAGCAAAGTTTGATGTCTTAATGAAAAAAGAAACAAATCTACCGTTATCACTAAAACGAAATAGATTGTCGAGTTGGTTATGGATATAAACATATTCTTCGTTTACTCCGAATTCTGATGTGTTGCTCCGATAAGTTGTCGGAGCACCCCATTTAACTTCAACCTGGGTTTTGGTATAGGCACCTCCTATAAATATACCGTTTACATCCATATCAGTTGCCTGTGTGTAACCCGATTGCGAAAATCCATAATACGGCAACATTAGCACTGTTGCACAGATTAATGTTTGAACGATTGTTTTCATAATAATTTTGAGTCAAAATAAAATTAGTGGAGCCGCAATAGCAGCCCCACTAATAGAAGAAGTTTAAATGAGGGTAACAAACCAAATTTCGGTAATAACCCCATTCGAATGTTCGAAAACGAGCAAGTCATCACTATTATTTCGACCCAAGTAATACTTGCCGTCCCTTAACACTGGCGTTCCCAAACCAATTGCCTGTATCTGCGAAATATTATCCCCAACTTTTACGCCACCACTAAAAGCGGTGTAAACGGCAAAATTTGGCGTTTTGATATAAAAAGAATGAAAAATACCATTGTCACCAAAACGGAATAGATTCTCAAGTTGGCTATGGGTATAAATATATTCTTCATTTAAACCGAACTCTGACATTCCGCTCCAATATTGTGTCGGAGTACCCCATTTAACTTCCACTTGAATTTTGGTATAAGTGCCACCAATGAATACACCGTTGATATCCATATCGGTTGCTTGGGAACCATACCGCGACTGTGAAAACCCATAGAACGGCAACAAAATTAATGTTACACAGATTAATGTTTGAAAGATTGCTTTCATAATTATAATTTTAATATTTAATTGTTTATTCATCGCAGGGAGTAGTTATAACAGTAGTTGTTGAAACTACAGTAGCATTTAAATAGTCTTCAGGCTCTACAAAGGCATTATTCACTATAGTGGACAAGTGTAAATGCGGTACGTTAGGGTTGGCATTTCCCGTAATGCCGATATAGCCTATCACCTGCCCTGCTTCAATAGCATCGCCCCGTTGCCAGGGCAGTCCTGTTTCGGGATTATTCGCGAGCGGCGTTCCTGCCTGCAGGTGCATATATCCGAAACTCACCTCAGTTCCGCCAACAGTTGAGGTAACATAAACCCTGTTTCCTGCACCGTCTCTATCACCGGTATAACCAACCGGATAATTACCATTTACTCTATTCGGTTGTTCGGTAACAAATGGTCTGATATTGTCGAAGACACCATCGAACTGTGCATATATGGGAGTGCCTACAGGTCCGGCAAGGTCTATACCGTTATGGAACTTAGGTGTACCGTCTTGATTCACTCTTGTATACCCATACCTTGCACCGGGAATATTGATACTCCCGTCTGACCTGATTGGCGGTGCTAGCGCCATTTCCATGAGCGGATTTGCCAAATTATTTTCATCGTCTCGGCATGGACCGCATGCTTCTAACCCTGTAGTTCCCCCCACGCAATTGCCGCAATCATCTTCGTACGCTGTTCCGCCCCATTCATCATTGCAATCTTGCTCACAAGGCTCTACCAGTGTTTCTCCCCCCACACAATCGCCGCACTCATCGATATAAGCTGTACCATCTTCCACTCCTGCACAATCGGTTACAGTTATGGTTGCCGGCGGCAGTATGGGTGGGTCTTTATCCCCTATTACGATAGTTCCATCATTACCTCCGTCAATTCCTCCGCCGGTACCGTCGCCTGCTTCTTCATTACTTCCGGTAGTTCCACCACCGCTTCCTCCGCTATTTCCACCGGCGCCACCGAGATCAATGCCTTCACCTCCTCCTATATCTGTTGACCACCCCCACCAAGGCGCCCAAGGACTGTATGGATTAACCAACTCATACCACCAAGCAGACCACGATGTATATACATCGTTTCCTCCATCACCATTGTATTTACAACTACAGCCTGGATGGCATTCAACCCAGGGATGACCATTATCTTTACCTTTTCGAGAGGTAATAATTTCCTCATCTAACTCAAAATGATGTCCCGGGTCGCAATCTAACCAACCATCCTCACACCAATCCCAGCTCCACCAGCCTCCGCCAAGCTCCCAATCCGGCGGATTGGCAGAAACTTTAGTAACAGGCTGCTGGCTATGGATGACATTATGGTTTATTCCTGAAAACATACACAAAGATAAGCAAATTTTTATCAATATAATCTTCTTCATAGCGCTTAATTTTTAATGATTTGGGTAATATAATTCACTCCTGCGCCAACAATGCGTAAGGTGTAAATGCCGGGGAATCCCGAGAACCATAAGCTTTCGGCATGTTCGCCCTGTGTGTATTTGCCGGTTTTGTTATACACCAGGCTGCCCATGCTGCTGAAAACAGTAACAGCCAAGTCAACAGGCTGGTTGAGCGTAAACTTAAGATTCAACATATCGCTGAAAGGATTGGGGTAAATAATAACGCTGTTGCGTTCTAATATTTCTTCTTCGCCTGAGTTGCTGTTTTCATCGTCGTCGCCTGTTGCAGCGGGTTGTACTGCTTTCATCAGGCTCATGAGCGTTGGCTGTATGAACCCTTTCTGCGGGGGATTGTACAGCCACAGGTTGCCTGATAGAAATTCGCCCCTCTCGTCGCAGTCATAGTGTAAGGTAGCGTACCTTAAAGCTAATTGCTGCTCTGCATACAAGAACTCTACGCCCTGCCCTGCTCCCGTAAGGAAGGGTGTAAATATCCAAACGGAATCTTTTAATACGGCATAAATATCAATCGTATTGTTGTCGTCGGTGAGGGTGCCGTATATCTTACCGGCTATTTCATAGAGGGCAAGGCTTATCTTTTGTTCTTCAATGATGGTTTTCCCACTCCAGTCGTAGGTGGTAAGTTTTCCGTTCCAGTCTCCGCTGATGGTGGTTACCGTGTCAACACAGGGGTGTGTGTTGAGGGAAGCTATCCGGTTTTTTTCCACATTATTGGGTAATTCTCTGTACTGTTTGGGCGCTTTACTTTCTAAGGTGTCCGAGAGTATAATCGGCTGTTTAAGGTTGCCGTTGACATCAACCGCAGCCTGTGTGAAATTATCGAAGTCCTGCACTGTTGACCGAAGATTTTTAGCCAACTTCAAGCCTTGAACCTCGGCGCTTTGAATCAAAGTTTCACCCTGCTCGACATTGCGTTCAACGCCGTATCCGTTGAGGTAGCAAAAGCCCAACATATAGGCGCCGAAAGGGTTTTGCTCGGCTGCCAGCAGTTCAAAATATTCTACTGCTCTTTGGTAGTTCTGTTCAACGCCGTAGCCCTGGTAATAGGAAATGCCTAAGGCGTAGTACGCTCTTTGGAAACCGAGTTCTGCTGCCTTGTTTGCCCACCACACAACTTCTTGGGCATTCTGTTGCCATTCTTCGTAGGTTGTCCACTGCTCGTCAGTTCTTTTCATGGCGGCTATGCGCAGGGCTGCTCTGCCGCTGCCGCGCTCCACAGCTTCTAAGAAATACTGCATGGCTAAACTGTCGCTTTGCGCAAAACCTTTGCCTGCGAGGTACATATTACCCAGCATATAAAAGGCATTGGCATTGTTTTCATCGGCTAAGCCGGTGTAAATCTCTATAGCGGCATTGTAGTCAACTTCCTGTTCGTTGCTGCCAAACAGATAATCGTATGCCTGCTTGAGTAGTGCATTGTGCCGCGCTTCTACGGACAGTGTATCGGGCGGCGGCTCTTCATGAGCGTAAACTGTCACTGCTGCCAACAATAAGGTGGCAGCAAGAAAATGGGAGATAAGTTTTTTCATAAACTTTTGGTTTTAATGCTCTCTCAGTACCAAAGAGAATTTTTAATCAATGGGAGAAAGTGTGGTACTATAACTTATTTGAAGCAAAACAGGTTCTACCAAAACCCAACTGTAATCAAATTTGAAGCAACAGTTCCACACACCATAACAGTGTGATAGGAAAAATCGTGCCAATTCTCTTACAGTTTTGAATTTGGTAGATTCGTTTTGCTGAGAATTAAGCTAAACACTTTCGTGTTTTTCACAAAATGTCATGCCTTTTCAGGCGAAGACAAAGGTAGCTATTATTTTTGGAATAAAAATTAATAAGGTTTGAATATTTTTTATGAACCCATTTGCTACTAAGGTTGTTTTGTTTAAGGAATAAGGTGACAATAAGGTTGTTAACTACTTTAACTACCCTTAACTACTCTAACTACCTTTCACCTTTTCACCTTGTACCTTTTACCCTTTACCAAGAAAAAATCGCTTCATGCTTTACTCGTCACTTCTTTTCCCCCCTACCATCCTCCACACCCCGTAGCCAATGGCTATACTCAGCGCTACTGCGCCCGTGTAGATGTAAGGGTAGTGAGCGCCGGCAATATCGCGCAGGCTGAGATTAAACGGAGCATCAGGAAATATTGACAGCATTATGAAAGCTATGCCGTTATTTACAGCGTGCATAAAAATACAGGGCAACAGCGACCTCGTACGCCAATAAACCCAGCCCATGGCAAAACCTAAACAAAAAGCGGGAATAGCTTGCCAGGGGTTAAGGTGCATCACAGCAAAAATGAGCGATGACCAAATAATTGCCCTGTAAGGAGTCATTCGATTAGCCAATAATCCTTTTAAAATAACGCCGCGGCACAACCATTCCTCAGCAAGAGGGGCAGCAATTATTACCAAAAAAAAAGTGGCGAGGTCGTTGGTAAACCTGGTGGCAAAAAATTCTTGTATGCCTTGAGGCATTGGTATCCACGCATACAAAGGCTCAATAGCAACAGATAAGAGAGGGATTAAAAATAACAGTAAAATATATAATGGGAATGTCGCTTTAGTACCATGTATTGTAAGAGCACTTATCGGACTTTGAGCTTTCCCCAGTTGAATAACAATTAATCCCATTATAATAAAGGAAAGCACATAAGCAGAGAAACCCGACCATGATTTGATATTCGGTCCAAAAAAAACCAATATTATGCCACTTACAATTAATTGACTGATGACGAACCACAAACCTAAAAGTCCCCACGATTGGGATAAGTTTGGGTTATAAGCAAATAAGCGTTTCATCATTGTATATTTTTGACAAAGCTATAAATTTTCTATCTTTGTACAAAATTACGGTTATGAAAGATGCATTATCCGTTATAGCGCAACGTAAAAGTGTCAGGCACTTTACCGAAGAAAAATTATCGAACGAACAAATTGAACTGCTATTGCGGGCGGCAATGGCTGCTCCCTCGGCTAAAAACACGCAGCCTTGGGAGTTTATCGTAGTCACCGACAGGGCTATTTTAGATGCAATGGGTGAAAAATTGCCGCATGCGAAAATGTTGCTGCAGGCGCCGGCAGCTATTGTGGTCTGCGGCAATGTGGCAAAATTTGCACCGGAGGCAGAATTGAACTGGGTGTCCGACTGTGCCGCCGCTACCGAAAACATATTGCTGGCGGCAGAAGCTATAGGCTTAGCTGCCGTATGGACGGCTGCATTTCCTTATCCCGAAAGAATAGCCGCAGTACGTGAATATATTAAAAACATACCCAAAGAAGTGGTTCCGCTTGCAGTCATCCCTGTGGGCTATGCGGCAAGAGAAGAAAAAGCAAAAGATAAATGGCGCCCCGAAAAAATACATTATAACCAATGGTAAACCGAGCTAAAATAAAGTCGAAAATCCCGCCTTGGCTGCGGAATAAATATGTGCTCACCCTCTTATTTTTTGTGGTGTGGATAACCATTTTCGATAAGAACAGCGTGATTGACTGGGTGCAAAATAAAATGCAACTCAGCAGTATAAAAGCCGAGCAGCGCAAGTACAGGGAACAGTTGAACACTACGTTGAAAACCATCGAGCAACTGAAAAACAATAACGACAGCCTTGAGAAATTTGCCCGTGAAAAATACGGCTTTCACAAGGACGACGAAGATGTGTTTGTGGTGGTGGAGTGATTTACTGCTTCTCTATGTTTCTATCTCTAATGGCGTGATAGCCAATCGGTCGGCGGGGTTTGTCTAACAATTTGTTTTTTGATTGGAGTTCGGCAAGCGCCTCGTTGATAAGTTCGAGCTGCGTACGGGTATCTTCATTTATATCGTTGTAGTCTTCAAAGACTTCTTCGATATATGCTTTTAGCGCGTTAACTTCATTTTTTAGCTCTTTTGTTTCATTTACAGGCGCATTCAGCACTAATTGACGAATGCCTACAAAGGCGCGCATAACATTCCTGTTTATTTCAATGGCGGTATCAGAATTTAACACGCTACTTAACATTGCTACGCCAAGTTCGGTAAATGCAAAGGGGGCATATTTAGGGTATTTGCCACGCACATCTTCATTGTATAAGGTCACAATTTGTGACCTTATACTGGTTATCAGATTGTTATACTCGTTGTTGGTGAGTTCAAACATAAAATCTTCACCGTAAAATCGCTTAATGTTGCGTTTCACGGATTGCTTCAACACCTTTGTTTCAATCCCATACATCTCAGCCAAATCAAAGTCCAACATCACTTTGACATTTCTAATTTCATAAATTTTGTTCTGAATAACTGATAGCTCCATACTTGCTTTACTTAAAGAGTGATGATAAAACATAATACAAAGGTAGAAATATTTTTTGGTTTACAAAATACGTAAAATCAAGCTTAATTGCTGTTGAAGCGTAATCCTATAGTAAGGTTTAACCGGCTTAAACTTTGACGTCCGTACGCATTATAAAAGGGATATTCACCATACTTTTTTGTTATTCCACCTAATAACATGGAAAATTGAAATCCGATAGCGAAGTTTTTATTTAGTCCTATGTCATATCCAAAGGCAGTTAACACACCTACTGTTCCGAGATTCATTTGTCCCGGATTATGGAAAGATGAGAAATAACGGTCTTTATAATTTAAATATCCAATGGAAAAATTCATGTTAAATACATTTTTCTTACTATGGTTGAAAAAACGGGAAGCAAATACCGGACCAATGAATATGGTGCTTGTTTTGTGAGTTTGAGGACCTCCGTTATAAGCAATGTTTCCTTCGACATTAAATTTAGACATGGTAATTCCACATCCTAAATAATCATTAAAATAATAATCAATATCAACTTCTATGGGAAATCTAAATGCTACCTCGGAGTCTTCATTTTCGTAAGGCAGGTCACTAAGAAATTGATGCCTTAACCCTAAGCCTATAGAAACCGCAATCCGCAGGGGTTTATAGCGAACAGTACTATTAGTGGTTAAAGCCTTGTCATTCTCAACAGTGCTTTGTGCATAGCTTGAAGAAATAACCAATAAACCTAAGAGTAATACAATGATTTTTTTCATATTAGAAAGAGATGTTAACACCTATCTGTAACTGTGTCATGTCAAAATCAAGCCCAAAAGTGTAGTATTCTTCATTATGAATTTTTTGATATTGCATTCCCAAAAATCCGAATTTTCCGATAATTGCAATATGCTTACTGACATTAAAGGCAACACCGGGTCGTAAGCCCAATTCCGAAGATTGGCTATCGTATGAAGTTTCGTTCATTGGATTACTAACTTTTACTTCACCATTACTAAAAGCTATCCCTCCATCTACAAATAGTTTAGCAAGTCCCCCTTGCAGAAATGAAAAACGGATGAATGGGGCAATTACAATGCCCTGTGTAGCTAATCGATAACTTGAAGGTAAGAAATCATAAAAATAAGGGGAACTTGCCTCCGAGTGAACGTAGCCGATACTTATTCCCACAGCCCATTGATTAGACCACGCATAGCCAAATTCCGGTAAAATCTTGTAACTGGTCAAGTTTAAATCATTTTGTTTTTTAACAATGTAGCCGAAGTTTCCTCCGAGCCAAAATTTATTCGTTTCCTGTGCTTTCACAGATAATGGTAATGCTGCGCATATCAACAATATGCAAAAGAAGATTTTTTTCATACGTTAAAAATAAGTAAAAATTATTTATAATGTTTGGTTTACAATTTCCGTTTGATTTCCACTATTTCGTATGCTTCGACAATATCGCCTACCTTAATGTCGTTGAAGTTGTCAATATTCAGTCCGCAGTCATAGCCGCTGGCAACTTCTTTTACATCATCTTTGAAACGTTTGAGCGAGCCGAGCGTTCCGGTATAAACCACAATGCCGTCGCGGATAACGCGAATCTTCGCGTTGCGGGTAATCTTGCCTTCTTTCACCATACAGCCTGCCACTGTTCCCACCTTGGTAATCTTAAAGGTTTCGCGCACTTCAACCGTTGCGGTGATTTCTTCTTTTTGTTCGGGCGCCAACATACCTTCAATACCGTCTTTCACCTCGTTAATAGCATCGTAGATGATA
>Ga0209737_10001388_pt1 | contig 17481 bp, 7 predicted proteins | sample TergutCu122P3_FD_187284 | JGI IMG/M metagenome (GOLD analysis project Ga0209737, IMG submission 187284) | Cubitermes ugandensis P3 segment gut microbial communities from Kakamega Forest, Kenya - Cu122 P3 (SPAdes) (version 2) | ecosystem: Host-associated > Arthropoda: Insects > Digestive system >...
TGCGGGCGCAGGTAGAGGTTTTTGCCGACAACCAGGGCCTTTTGGCCGTCAACATTCTCCCGCTGGAGGACTATTTAAAAGGCGTACTGGGCAAGGAAATGCCCCAAAGCTTCCCCATGGAAGCCCTGAAGGCCCAGGCTGTGGCGGCACGCACCTATGCCCTGCAAAGGAAGCTGCAGCGCCTGGGCGAGGAGCAGCACCTGGGCTCCACGGTGCTGCACCAGGTATACGGCGGCCTGGCTGCCGAGGACGCGCGCACGCGCGAAGCGGTGGAGCAGACGCGCGGCCAGGTGCTGCTTTTCGGCATGGAGGCCGTAGAGGCCTATTTCCACGCCTCCTGCGGCGGGCAAACAGAAACGGGCAAGGACGCCCTCACGCGCGACTTGCCCTATTTAGCGGCGCGCGCCTGCCCCTGCCACAACACCCCTGCCGCCCGATGGAAAATCCACTTAAGCGAGGCCGAGTTGAAGAAGGCGTTTGGAACGACAAGCGCGCAGCTGCAGCCGGGCCCTTTGACGTCGACAGGCCGCTTCCAAAGCCTGCGGGTAGGCGGCAACAGCATTGTGGCTGCAGAATTTCGAAGGCGCCTGGGCACCACGCGGGTACGCAGCCTCAAATTCAGCATACGCCCGGAGAAGGGGGGCTACCTCCTGACAGGAGAGGGCTACGGCCACGGCGCCGGCATGTGCCAGTGGGGGGCCATGCGCCTGGCAGAGAGCGGCAAAAGTTATGAGGAAATTTTGCAGCACTATTATACGGGAAGCCGCTTGATGAAGCTCTATTAGCCCCCGCCGCTCAGACTCACCTGGAACAGATACCCGCAAAGCGCCTCACCCCCCGGGGGGCTGGGGGGGAGGGACACAGCGTGGGCAGCCGCTTGATGAAGCTCTATTAGCCCCCGCCGCTCAGACTCACCTGGAACAGACACCGCAAAGCGCCTCACCCCCCGGGGGGCTGGGGGGGAGGGACACAGCACGGAAAACCACCTGATGACGCTTTATTAGGAGCTACGGAGATGCCTGGACGCCCCTGCTCCTCTGAATATCCTTAATAAAATGAACAGAAAAGCAATTTTTTGCAAAATACACTTGACGAAATCTGAAAATCTGAATATTTAACAATAGAATAGCAGAGTATATGGTAGATAAGATTCCCTTACACTGCAACACACGAGGACGGGCGGGCTTGGAGGCAGCCGGCAACACCTGAAAGCCTAAAACTTCTCAAGAAGGCACTCTGGGGGAAGCGCCGTTGGCGGGTTGGTTTCCCAGGTGCTTTTTAGAAATACGGCGTGGCGGGTGTGGTCGGGCACAGCCCTGTATATGCCAGGTGCGCTTTAAAATGCACCCGGTCCGCCCCCCGGTACTTATATGGGGCTGAAAAGGCACTTCCCCCGGTGCCCGCTCGCTGTACCCGCTGCGCCACCCTCTCCCTGAAGGGTCTTTTTGTCCTCAGCTGACTGAAGCCTGCGGTTTCGCTCAGGTCACGCACTGGAGTGCGCTCCCTCCAGCCCTCCCTTCCGTCAGCAAGCTCCACCGGAGCTTGCTCGTCGCGAAATCCTCGCCTTCAACCGCCAGGGAACAAAAATCCTCCTTCAAGACTTTGTCCGGTGGACAAAGTCTCCGCCGGACGGCGGTGGTTGTTCTTCTGTGCGGTGACAACAGCAAACATGCCTCTCGCCTGCCTTCGGCGGCTGCACGTCGAGCCTGCTTGCCTTCCTTTAAAACACCAGCGCAACTGCGAGACGTTCCCAGCGCCCGCTGCTTCCCTTGGCGGCTCCAACGAAACTGCGCGTCGGGAGCCTGCGGTTTCGCTCAGCTCATGCGCTAGAGCCCGGGCGGCAGATTGCCGCCCCTACATTTTTTGCACAGCGTTGGTGAAGGGTTGTAGGGGCGGCAATTTGCCGCCCGGGCGGCGTGCATTCTCCGCACTGCGTTGAAAGCAGAAACGCAGACGAGGCTGCCTTCAACTTTTCTTGTCAAAGAGATCTTTGACCTTCTGGAAAAAACTGCGGCTTTGGGGGTTGATGTCCTCGCCTTCGCCGGTTTCTGCGGCAAACTGTGTCAGAAGCTCGCGCTGTTTGCTGCTTAGGCGCGTGGGCGTTTCAAGTCGGACGCGTACATGCTGGTCCCCTCGGGCATGGCTGCCAAGCCAGGGAATGCCTTTGCCGCGCAACCTGAAAACCTTGCCGGTTTGGGTCCCCTCGGGGATTGTCATTTTGACGGGCCCGTCCAGCGTAGGCACCTCCAACTCTGTACCCAGGGCCGCCTGCACAAAGGAGATGGGCAACTCGCACCAAACATCCGTACCCTTGCGTTCAAAAAGCGGATGCTTTTGCACGCGAAAAAACACATAGAGGTCCCCCGGGGGGCCGCCGTCTTGTGAGGGGGCACCCTCTCCACGCAGGCAAACATGTCCACCGGTATCCACCCCCGGGGGCACCTTGAGGGGAAGGGTGGCCTCGAAAGCCTCTTCCCCTTCGCCTTTGCAGGTGGAGCAGGCGTCTTTGGCGAAGGTACCCCTGCCGCGGCAGAGGGGGCAAGGCTGGCTTAAGGAGAGGAAACCCAGGCGCTGCCGAATGCTGCCGCTGCCGCCGCACTGCTGGCAGGTTTGGCGTTTTTTGCTCTGGCTGCCTGTGCCCTCGCAGGCAGCGCAGGCGCGTGTTTTGGGCACCTTTATTTCGGTTTGCGTGCCGAAGGCCGCCTCTTCAAAGCGGATGCCCAACTCCATGCGCAAGTCCGCGCCGCGCGCGGGGCCGCGGCCGCGTGCGCCGAAAAAGTCGCCGAAAATTTCGGCGAAAATGTCCGCCATGTTGCCAAAATCCACATTATAGGCGCCGCCGGCACCCACCCCCGCGTGGCCCATCCTGTCATAGCGCGCGCGCTTTTCGCTGTCCGTCAGCACCTCGTAGGCCTCCGCCGCCTCCTTGAAAATCTCTTCGGACTTGGGGTTGTCCGGGTTGCGGTCCGGGTGGTGCTCCAGCGCAATTTTGCGAAAGGCGCTTTTGAGTTCAGCCTCCCCCGCTGTCCTCGCGACGCCCAGCACTTCATAATAGTCTCTTTTGTCTTCAGGCATTGTTCGCCCCATTACCTGTGTGGGTGCTTGTTGGTCAAGCAAAGCCGCCCGGAGGAGGGGTTGGTTATTTGTTTTTCTACTGGCTGGAAATGCGCCCAGGCACTCTTTTCAACATTTGCCTCGTTGTATCCCCTACCCCAAAGGTGCTAGCTGCTATTCTCCCGAGGGGGCACAACGCTCCCTCGCCCCCCCTTTAAGGAGACTTTCTATGTCCGAACTTGAAAAACGCATCCGTGACAAAAGCTTGTTGTCCAAGGTGATGAAGGCGGAGGATACGCTGCCTTTCTTCAAGGACGCGGCGGTGGCACCTATGAATCTCGGATGGTCCGGGTTTACGCCGGTGGGCTACCCCAAAATGGTGCCCATCGCCATTGCGGATTATGTCGAAAAAAACGGCCTGCAGGGCAAATGGAAATTCAACCTCTTCATCGGCGCTTCCGTCGGCGCCGAAACCGAGGACCGCTGGGCCTCCTTGGGCATTGTCGACAGGCGATGGCCCTATCAAACCGGCAAAAACATCGCCCAGGGGATTAACAGCGGAAAAATCCGTATGGGCGACAAACACTTGTCCATGTTCGCCCAGGACTTGCGCTATGGGTTTTATACGCCGGACAGGGGCGGGAGGCTGGACATTGCACTCATTGAGGCTTCGGGAATTACGGAGGAGGGCCACATTATTCTCGCCGGCTCCGTCGGCGCGGCCCCGGAAATTATTGCCATCGCTGACAAAATTATTGTGGAGATTAATACCAGCCTCCCCTCCTTTGAGGGCATGCATGACATTTGGATGACCGACTTGCCCCCCAACAAGCGCCCTATCCCCATTACCAATGTGAGGGAGCGCGTCGGCACCCCCTATGTCCCCACCGACAAGTCCAAAATCGTCGCCATTGTGGAAAGCAACCTCCCGGACAATGGCCGCGCCCTGCGAGGTACCGACGAGCAGTCCCAGGCCATTGCCGACCATATTGTGGACTTCTTCCTCGCCGAGGTGAAGGCGGGGCGCCTGCCTAAAAACCTCCTGCCCCTGCAGTCCGGTGTGGGCTCTATTGCCAACGCCGTTGTGGGTGGGCTTACCAAGTCGCCTTTTGAGGACTTGGTTGTGTTTACCGAAGTCCTCCAGGACACTTTCCTGCCCTTCCTCGACTCGGGCAAATGCAAGTTTATTAACTGCACCTCCCTCTCCCTCTCCAAGGAGGGCTTTGTGGAGTGGTGGGCGAAATTCGACAAATACAAAAACATGGTGCTTTTGCGCCCGCAGCAGGTCTCCAACAACCCCGAAGTCATTCGGCGGCTGGGCGTCATCGGCATGAATACGCCGCTGGAGTTTGATATTTATGCGCATGCCAACTCCACCCTGGCCGGCGGCACCAAAATGCTCAACGGCATCGGCGGCTCCGGGGACTTTTTGCGCAACACCTACCTCAGCATGATGCATTGCCCCTCCGTTCGCCCCTCCAAGACGGATGAGCTGGGCATCAGCGGCGTCGTCCCCAAAGTGCCGCATGTGGACCATACGGAGCATGACTTGGATGTGCTGGTGACGGAGCAGGGCCTGGCGGACTTGCGCGGGCTTGCGCCGAAGGACCGCGCCCGGGTTATCATTCAGAAGTGCGCTCACCCGGCCTACCGCGACTACCTCACGGACTATCTGGAGCGCGCCGAGAAAGCCACGGGCCTGCACCATGAGCCGCAAATGCTCGATGAGTGCTACAAAATGCACCTGGCCTTGGCCAAGTCTGGCAGCATGCGGTTTTGGGAAAAATAAACAGGGTATTACGGCTTTGTCATTGGACGACGGGGGTTTGCGTGCCGCCAACACCCCGCAAAATGGGCAGATAGCCGGTTTTCCATTCCCACGCTCCTGAGGTGGAGAGGTCCCACCTCAGGACGACTGTCCAGAAGCTTTGCTGGCGGAACAGGGTAGTGACGGCGCCGTCCTTTTGGTCGTGGAGGGCAGTGGAAGCCGTGGGCTCATAGGAGGCGCCGTTGTTGTGCCTGAGCACCATGGTGTCGCGGGCGCGGTTGTCTGACAAAACAGCACGGCGTTCATTGTTGAGTCCCGCCACGCGTCCAACCTCAGCGCCGGTGGCCAGGACGCGTGGGCTTAGGGCAGCGCTGTTTTGTATGCTGCCGTCCCCGTTTATCCCCACCAGGCCTCCCACCATCCTTTCTCCCGTAACGCTGCCTGCGGCATAGCTGTTTTGTACGGTGCCCCAGTTTATCCCCAGCAGGCCGCCGACATCGTTTAGGCCCGTAACGCTGCCTGTGGCATAGCTGTTGTGCACTTTGCTGCTGCTCCCTCCCAGCAGGCCGCCGACTTCGTTGTTACCCTTAACGCTGCCTGTGGCATAGCTGTTGTGCACTTCGCCACTGCTCCTTCCCACCAGGCCGCCGACCTCGTTGTCACCCTCAACGCTGCCTGTGGCATAGCTGTTGTGCACTTCGCCATTGCTCTCTCCCGCCAGGCCGCCGACATACCAGGCAGTGCCCATAACGCTGCCTGTGGCATGGCTGTTGTGTACTTTGCCATTGTTTCTCCCCACCAGGCCGCCGGCATACATGCGGCCTTCAACGCTGCCTGTGGCATGGCTGTTGTGCACCGTGCCAATGTTCAACCCCACCAGACCGCCGGTATACAGGCTGCCTTCAACGCTGCCTGTGGCATGGCTGTTGTGTACTTCGCCCTCGTTTCTCCCCACCAGGCCGCCAACACTCCAGTTGCCAACAATGCGGACGTCTTTGAGTCCAAGGTTTTTAATTTCAGCGCCTGGGCCTATGGCGCCAAACATTCCCTGAAAGCCGGCATCCGGGGCATCCATGACAAGGCCAGAAAGGCTGTGGCCGTCACCGTCGAAGCTGCCGGCAAACTCCAGATGGATGTATGCTTCGAAGGTGCCTATGGGTGTCCAGTTGCTTTGCCCTGCTTCAGGCGGCGCCAAATGTACATTCTCCGTCAGTCGATAGTGCCGACGAAGGCCCTCCGGTGTGTTGGCGTAATGGTTGAAAACCCCTATGTTTCCCTGGTGCAGCGGAATGGGGCGGGCTTTTTCCAACCCGTCGACAACCTCAACAAGGCAGGGGGGGAAGAGCCCAACATATTCATAACCCTTCGGCAGGTTTTCCAATGCAAAGTCCAAAAGCAACGGCGCTTCGCCCAAAGCCTCCCCAAAGTCATATTCAACCCTGAAGCCAAAAACCAGGCTGCGCTCGGTGCGCTCGGGGGCAAGGGGCACCACAGAAACCCCCTTCACATGTACGGGCTTTATGCTGACGCTTGTGCGGCTCACATCGGCTTCGTTTGCAAACCCCACAAGCGTTACCGTGAGCGTGGCAGAGCGCTCGCCTGGCATCGGCGTCAGCATTGTCCTGCTTTGGCTTATTTCTATGCCCAGTGGCTTGCCCTCTTCCGGAGAAGAGCACGCGCTCACCCCTCCCAGGCCAAGCAGGCACAGCGCCAGGGCCAAACGCTTCATGGCGAGGTTTTGTGCAGTATGTGTTGCGCTTGCTTTCCCCGGTGTTTTCTTTTGTTTCGCCCTTGGCTCCATCGCCTGTTCCTCTGCCTGCTTCGCCCTTTGCTTTGACATGTGGCACGCCCTTTTCACCTGTAACTTCACATTTCTTAACACACATTGTCTAGCACAGTACCCCGCCTTGAGTGAAGGGCGGAGGGCGGCCCTCTCCTTCTCCTTCACAGAGGGCGGCGGTATACCCGGAAGGTTTTTATTTGCTTGGCACCCAAAAGCTGCACGGTGCGCCCCAACAAAGCATCGTCCTCCGCTATCCAGCCGAGCTCCCCCGTCTGGTAGCCCAGGTTTCGCGCGGCCTCCACCGTCTCCTGGGCCAACAAAGCATCCAAACCCAGGCGCTGAAACCCGGGGCGAATGCCAAACAAAAATACCCGCACCCTCTTCAGGCGGTGGACTGCCCAAAAAATTTTCAGCAGCCCCCAGGGAATCCCAAAACGCGACAAATAGCCCCCCGCGGAGCGAAGCGCTATCTGCGCATCGGGCATGCTCAGCGAAAAAGCCACCGGCTCCCCTTCGGCTTCCACCATCCAACACAACTCAGGCCGCGCAAAAATCAGCGGCTTTAAACGGTGCATGGCATAGTCAAACTCGGCTTGCGTCAAAGGCAGCAAACCAAAACCCGGCTTGCGCATCGAGTCGTAGATGGATTTGATGCTGTCCTTCTCGGCTTCCAGGCGCTCCACATTCAGCCGGCGAAGGTGCAGGCCCGCTTTCTGCCGGGCCCGCTGCGCGGCCTTGTACATCTTCGGGGGAAACTCCTGCTGCGCGCAAAACGCGTAGGAGAAGAGGTCCTTTGCTTTCTGGAAGTGGTTGGCTTCAAACAAAGCCTCATAATAGGGCGGGTTGTAGGGCGTAAACATGGAATGCGGGTGCTCAAAACCCTTCACCAGCAAACCACACTCGTGGTGAAAGGCCATGGACAGGGGGCCTAGCACCTCCGCTGCCCCGTGGGCTTTGAGCCATACGCCTGCCTTCTCGAAAAGCCCCGCTGCCACCCCAACATCCTGAATGCATTCGAATAAACCTACGAAACCCGCATTGGTTTTGTGGAAGCGGTTGTAGCGCTCATCTACCCCGGCTGCAATCCGCCCTACCAGGCGCCCCTCCCGGTGCGCTAGAAAAAAGGCCACCCTCGTATGCTCAAAAAAAGGGTTGCGCTTGCTGTCTAAAAACTCCCGGCGCTCTACCAAAATGGGCGGGACAAAATTCAAGTCTCCCGCATACAGCTCCAAAGGAAAACGGATGAATTCCCCCAGCGCTTCAAACGAGGTGGCTTCTGAAATGTCCACACCATAGCCGGGGGGGGCTTTCATGGGCGAAGGGCTTTGGTGAATACCCGGTAGCGCTTGACGGGCTTGGAGCCAAACAGCCCAATGAGGCGGTTGATGGCGTCGTTGTCCTCCAGCGTCCACCCTACTTCTCCTCCTGTCCAGCCCAGCTTTCGCCCATTTAAAAAAGTGTCCGCCATTAAAACAGCATCCAGGCCGCGTCTGCGGTATTCGGGTTTTATCCCCATAATGAAAAGCCGCCCGCGGTTTATTTTTTTGCGGTCTGCCAAAAACCTGAAAATGCCCAAGGGAAACAGCCGGCCCCCCTTCAGGTTTTTGAAGGCCTGGTTCATATCCGGCAAGGCAATGGAAAAACCGGCCGCCTCCCCGTTTACCTCGGCAAACAAGGTGAGCTCCGGAATGGCCACCTTCTTCAAGTCGGCTACCAGGGCCTCAAACTCCGCCTCCGCCATGGAGACAAAACCCCAATTCTTCTCCCAGGCGCTGTTGTAAATGTCGCGGATTTTCACCGTCTCTTCCGCAAGCCGCTTCATGTTGATGGGGCGTACCACAATGGACTGTCGGGTTCGAATCTGCTCTGCCAGACGCATGACTTTCTCGGGCAGCGGCTTTATAATGTCCATGCCCCACATGATTAAGTCTTTGGCCTTCTGAAAACCCAGGGCCTCCAGGTGCTTGGGCTGGTAGGGCAAATTGAAGGGCGACAAAAAAATGGGCGGCGTGTCAAAACCCTCCACAATGCTGCCCCACTCCTCGTTGCTGGAATATTGGGCAGGGCCTGTCAGCTCGCGCATGCCGCGGGCCATGTGCCACTTTTCAACGGTGTCCATCAGCGCACGCGCCACCTCCACGTCGTCTATGCAGTCAAAAAAACCAAACCACCCCACCTGCGCTTTGTTTTCTTCGTTGTAGCGCCGGTTGTTTATCGCCCCAATGCGCCCTACCAGTTGCCCTCCCCTTCGGGCTAGGAAAAATGCCGCCTCCCCGTGCTGAAACCAGGGGTTTTTCTTCGGGTTTATGGTCTTCTTCCTGTCCAAATAGAGCGGCGGAATCCACTGGGGCTCCTTTTGGTATAAGTCATAGGGAAACTGCAGAAACTTCCTGCGTTGCCAATAGCTTAAAACCGGCTCTATGCAAATGGGCGGCTTTGAGGCAGAAGAAGGCGACGAAGAAGAAGCCAACGACGAAGGTGTGTCTGTCATGGGGGACCCAAATGCTCAACAGGAATGGCTAGGCAGCCAACAATATTCCCTGGGAAACTTCAAGGGAGAAGGTGCCAGCCCCGGGGGAATATGCCCGCCAGGGGGGAAGGCGACAGAAAACCCATTTGACTTAAATTTATGAGCAATAAATTGCTCGAATTTTAGCGTATTCCAACTTCCCGGGGCGTTGTCTTCAAAGGTGCGCATTTATAAGCGGCTGTTTTATCTCCTGGTTTTTAACAAAAGGCCCGGGCTTTGCGCTTTGAATGCCAACTGCGGGCTGCGCGTCAAACTTGACCAAAATATCCTTTGGTACTTAGAGCACTATGAAAGACCATGCACTCACCTCTCTTTGGCGAAAAACCTTATAAAACCCTGGTGGAGGCCATTCAAAGCTTTGGAGGGCGGACAACGACGGCTTTTTGCTTCATTCGCCCGGATGGATCGGAGCGGGAGCTGTCGTGGGATGGCCTATATGAAGAAAGCATTCGCCGTGCCGCCGGGCTTCGGCGCGCGGGGCTGAAGAAGGGCGACAGGCTTTTGCTTGTCCTGCCTGAGGGCGAGGACTTTGTGCCGACTTTCTTCGGCGCCCTCTGGGCCGGCGTCATCCCCGTGCCGGTATACCCCCCTATGTCCATGGGCAAACTCTCCAGCTACGTTGATACCCTCGCCGCCATTATGGCTTGCGCCAAACCCTCCTTCGTCTGTGCCCCCAAAAAGCTGGAGGCCACCCTCTGGCCTGCCCTGGCTCGCTCCCCTTCCGTCCAAGGGGTCCTCTCTGCCGAAATGCTGCGCGCTGCCGCCTGCGCCGACAACGCCGCCCGCATGGAAAAGCCCGAGCACATTCTCCCGGAAGACATCTGCTTTCTTCAGTTTACCAGTGGGAGCACCTCCTTGCCCAAGGGCGTGGAGGTGACGCATGCCAACCTCATCGCCAATTGCAAAGCCATGATGGTGGATGGCCTTCAATGCCGCGAGGGGGATGTGACGGTCAGCTGGCTCCCCCTCTACCATGACATGGGGCTTATTGGCTTTGTCATCTCCACCGCCCTCTATGGTGTGCCTTCTGTTTTGCTTTCTACCTCCTCCTTTATTCGAAACCCGGCCCTCTGGCTGGAAGCCATGCACCGCAAACGCGGCTCCATCGCCTTTGCTCCCAACTTCGCCTATGCCTTAACCAGCAAACGCCTCCGCCCCGAGGCCATCGAGCGCTTTGACTTGTCCTGCGTCCGCGTCTTCGGCTGCGGCTCAGAGCCCATCAACCCCAACACCCTGCGCGAATTTGCCTCCAAACTCGCCCCTGCCAAACTGGCGCCTTCGGCACTCCTTCCTTGCTACGGAATGGCTGAGCACTCGCTGGCCATCTCCTTTGTAGGCCTGGAGGAGGAAATGAAGACGGACATCATCGACAAAGCCCTCTACGAGTCCAAGCAGCTGGCAAGGCCCCCCAAGGGCAAGGCCGAAACCCTGGAGTTTGTCAATTGCGGCAGGGCTTTTCCGGGGCATGAGATGGCCGCCTTTGACAGCGCGGGAAAGCGTTTGAAGGACCGGGAGGTTGGTGAGCTCTGGCTCAAAGGGCCTTCGGTGGCGCGCGGCTATTTTGAAAACCCGGAGGCGACGGCGGCCACTTTCGGCGGCGGCTGGCTAAAAACGGGGGACTTGGGCTACCTGGTCGACGGAGAGGTTTTTGTGGTGGGCCGCCTTAAAGACATCATCATCCTCTACGGCCGAAATTATGACCCTCAGCACTTCGAGTGGGCCCTGGACTGCTTAAGCGACATCCGCCAGGGAAACGTCGTCGCCTTCTCCCGCCCTGGCGCCGCTTCCGAGGAGCTGGTTATTGTCGCCGAATCCCGCGCCGCTGACAAAGAGGCGCTGGCTTTGCAAGTCCGCCAGCACTTGAGCGAGCAATTCCAAGTCGCCTGCGCCGATGTTGTCATTGTCCCTCCTGGCACCCTCCCCAAAACCTCCAGTGGGAAATTGCAGCGCCGAAAAACCCGGGAGCGCTATCTCCTAGGAAGCCTCCTGGCGGAGGCCCCGGCCCTGGCTTCGGCTCAAGCCCCGGCTTCGGCTCCTTTGCCGCCCGAGCCTAGGGTGGACTTGGCCTCTCGCTATGCTTCTGCCCTCTTGGACAAGGCCCGCGCTTACTCCAGCAAGGCCGCCAGGTATGCCCTGCACATCCGCAGCCCCAAGGAAGTCAAACAAAAACTCAACCAGGCCAGGAAGGATGCCAAGGCGCGTTTGAGCCATTGGTTCTCCCGAAAGTAGCCCCCATGGGAAACGCTCTCGACATTGTCAGCCTCTTTGCCAAAGCCGCCTTCGAGGTGAATGGGAAAACCTTTGACAACCTCCGCGCCGACGACGCCATCGCCTCCCTCGGCATGGACTCTGTCGCCCTCATGGAGCTCATCGGCCTCCTTGAAGAGCAGTTCCACTTGCGCCTCCCTGACGAAGCGTTGGCCCAAGTCCAAACACTTGCGGACTTGGGTGCGTTGATTCAGCGCATTCAGGCCAGTTAGAGTCTTCAGCATGGCCCGGCGCGAAGCGTGCAAGGAGTTTGCTGTCTCTGACATCGCCGTCGTCGGCATGGCTTGCCGCTTTCCACGGGCACCTCACCTGCAAGGTTTTTTGGAGCTCCTGCGCACAGGCGGCGTCGCCTTTGAAGACATTGGCGATGAGCGCTGGACGCACAGCGCTTTTTTGGACACCGCGGACTTGCGCGCCCAGGACAAAACCTATGTGCGGCGCGCCGCCTTCATTGAGCGCATTGACGAATTTGGCGCCCTGCACTTCGGCCTGGCCCCGCGCCGGGTGCAAGTCATGGACCCTCAACAGCGCCTCTTCCTCGAAATTGCACGCGAAGCCCTGGAGGACGCTGGCCTGGCTACGCGCGCTTTTGACAGACGCAATACCGGGGTTTTTGTTGGCGCCAGCGTCTCGGAGTACCGGGACTTGAATGTCATCCGCCACCGCGCCCTTGGCCTTTCCCAGGGGGACTTTGGCGCCTCCTCCAAGGAGAATGCCGCTGCCCTCATGGCCATGGCTGGCTACGCCGCCCCCATGCGCGCTTTCAGTGTGCCTGGCTCCCTCATCAACATGGTGGCCGCCGTCGTCTCCCAGGCTTTTGACTTGGGGGGGCCCAGCTTTGCCGTGGACTCCGCTTGCTCCTCCGCTCTTGTCGCCCTCCACGAGGCCGTTGTCCATTTGCGCGCAAGGCAGTGCCATATGGCCCTGGCGGGGGGTGTCTACCTCAACCTGACGCCTGACAATTATGTCGGCTTTGCGCGCATTGGCGCCATGTCTCCCTCGGGTTTTTGCCGGCCTTTTGACGAGCGCGCGGACGGCTTTGTCATGGGCGAAGGCGCAGGCGTCGTTGTCCTCAAACGCCTGGAGGATGCAATGCGTGATGGGGACCGCATCTGGGCCCTCATCCGCAACAGCGCCGTCAACAACGACGGGCAAAGCGATGGCCCTATGACGCCCAAACGCGAAGGACAACTCGACGCCCTGCGGCGCGCGCATGAGGGCGTGGACTTCCCCGTTGAAACCATCGGCTTTGTCGAAACCCATGGCACCGCTACTGTCGTCGGCGATGCCATTGAGCTGGCCTCCCTCTCCCAATTTTTTGCCTCTCGTACAACAACGCCGCCTCCCGGGCTTCCGCCTCCCGCTTGCTTTCTTGGCTCGGTGAAGGCCAACATCGGCCATACCATGTCGGCCGCGGGAATTGCCGGCTTTATCAAAGCCGTCCTCTCCTTGCATGGCCAATGCCTCTTCCCTCAGCCTGGCTGTGAAAGGCCTGGCCATCAGCTGAATTCAGCGGCCTCCCCCTTCAGGCTTGCTTCTGGGCTCCTTCCTTGGGAGCCAAACCCCCGCTTCCCCCGGCGGGCGGCGATTAATGCCTTCGGCTTCGGGGGGACGAATGCCCACCTCCTCCTGGAGGAGGCGCCTGCACCCCCGGAGGAAGAGGCCCCCCCGGAGAGGGAGGAGGGCATTGCCAACAACACCCCCGAGTTGCTGGTGGCCTCGGCTCCCTCGCCGGCCCTCCTGGCCGCCTACGCCCGGCAGTTGGCCCAATGCCTGGAAAACAACCCCCCTCCCCTGGCCAAAGTCGCTGCGGCTTTGGCCCTGCGCCCCGCCTGCACGGCGCGCCTGGCTTTTGTGGCCTCCTCCTCCCGGGAGGCCGCCTCCACTTTTTTGGCTGTAGCCGACGCCTTGGAAACGCATGGGCCTGTGCCCTCCCAGGTACATTTTTCCAGCAAGCCTTTGCCTGAAGCAGAGCGCCGCCTGGCCTTCTTGTTTCCAGGCCAGGGCGCCCAGCGCGTGGGCCTGTTTGCGGACTTGCTTGGCCGCTTCGCCTCGCTTCGCCGGCATTTTGAGGCGCTCAGCCAGGCCATGGAGCCTGAGCTTGGGTTTTCTGTGCATAAGGCCCTCTTTCCCTCAAAGCCTTTTGAGGCCGACGCCGCGCAGGCCTTTCTTCGGCAAACCCAGGTATGTCAGCCTGCGCTGGCTGCTTTGAGTCTCTCTTTGGACGCTTTCCTTAAGCAGCTGGGCCTTTCTCCCAGCATGGCGCTGGGGCACAGCCTGGGCGAGTTTGTGGCCAGCGCCTGTGCGGGCATGCTCTCTGTGGAAGCCTGCGTCGCCCTGGTGGGAAAGCGCGGACAACTCATGCAGGCGCTGCCCCTTCCGGACAAAGGCAGCATGCTGGCCGTTATGGCCCCTCGCGCAGCTGCAGAGCCCTTCGCCGCCCGCTTGCCCGGCTTGTGCATTGCCAATGTCAACCACCCCCAACAAGTGGTGCTTTCTGGCCTCACCGAAGCCGTGGAAAAGGCCGCCCTCGCCCTCGCCCAGGCGGGCCTTAAAACCCAAAAGCTTGACGTCTCCCATGCCTTCCACAGCAGCCTCATGCAGGGCATTTCCCCCGGTATGGAAAAAGCCCTGCAGGCTTTGGCGCTCGCTGCGCCCTCGCTCCCTGTGGTTTCTGCCATTTCCGGAAAGCCTTATGCCTCCCCCGAGGAAGCCAAAGGCATTTGGCTTGGGCATGCTACCGCCTCTGTGGATTTTGTTTCAGGGCTTCGCACCTGCATTCAGCTGGGCGCGCGCCACTTTCTGCAGGTAGGCACCCAGGGCGCTTTGCTGTCTTTTGCGCGCGCTCTGGCCCCCGAGGGGGCGGCGTTTTTCGGCCTGGCCAAGGCGGAAGCCGGCGGGGGCGTCGAGGTATTCCTCAATACGCTGGGGGGCTTGTTTGTGCTGGGCTACCCCCTCCGGCTGGAGGGCATTGTCCGCCCCTCCTTGGCTGCCAGTTTGCCTCCCTCTCCCATTGAAACCCAGCGCTATTGGGTGGTGGACAAAACCAAAGCCGCTTCTCCTGCGGCTGCCTCTTTTGCTGCCTCTTCTGCTGCCCCTGCCCTGCCTTTTTCTTTCTCTTCCCCTTTGGGGGGAAACCCACCTCCTCCAGCGGAGCCTGCCATGGACGACAAACTCCTCCACTTGTTTAGAGAGCAAATGGCCCTGTTGCAAACCCAGGCGGATTTGCTCAAAGCCCAAACCCAGGCCTTAAACCGCTTGCAGGTTGGAGCGCCTTTACAGGCCCCCCTGTCGACAAATGAGCCCCCGGGAGGGCCTCCTCCAGGGCAAGGGCCCAAGCCCCTTTCTCTGGCCCACTGGGTGGCCCCTAAGGCCGTCGACAAGGCCGCCTTGGATGAAGCCCCGGCGCCGCCCTCTTCACAAAGCGCCCAGGTGGAGGCCAAACTCCTGGAGCTGGTTTCCAAAGTCAGCGCCTTCCCCAAACACAACCTCTCTTTGCAGCAAACCCTTGTAGGCAACCTGGGCTTTGACTCACTCATGCTGGTGGAGCTGGACGAGGCCTTCGCAAAAGCCTTCCCGGACATTGGCCGCCTTCCCCGGGAAATGCTCGACAGGGACATGCGCATTGCGGACTTGGCCGCCTACGCCCTCAAGGCCGCCTCTAACCCTGGGGTTGCTACGCCCCCGCCGCCTGCCCCCAGGCAGGAGCTGGCTTTGTTCCGCCCGGTGCTGGTGCCCTCGCCCTTTAAAAACCCCTCGCTGGAAAAACCCTCCCACCCGCTGTGGACGCAGGCCATTCACATCGTCAAAGACAAACTCGGCATTGCGGAGGCCTTGGCTGCTCAACTGAAAAAACTGGGCTACACCGTGCAGCTGGGGGGGGACATTTCTGCAGGCAACTGCGAGGCCCTCATTCACCTGGGGCATATTGAGTGCCAGGAGGACTCGTTGGCCCCCAACAAAACGCTGCTAAAGTTGCTAAAGCGGGCCCCCAAAACCCTCAAGGCCTTTGTATGCGTTTCTGGCCTGGGGGGGGACTTCGGCCTTTCCCAGCCCAAGGAGTCCCAACTGGGCCAAATGGGGGCGGTGGGGTTTTGCAAAGCCCTGGCCCAGGAGCGTCCGGAGTGCACGGTAAAGGCCCTGGACGTGGACTTGAGTGCCGCACCGGCCGGCATTGCCCAGGCCATTTTGCGGGAAATGTTTTCTCAGGACAAAACCGTCGAGTTGGGCATCGGCCCCCAGGGGCGCCAAAAGTTTGAGTTGGAGCTTTTGCCTGCTGCGCAGGTGGAAGCCTCTGCCCTGCCGCCTGGGTTTGTGGCGCTCATTTCAGGCGGCGCCAAGGGGCTGGGCGCTCTCTTTGCGCGCTCTCTTGCGCAAAAACATGCCTGCCACCTCTTTTTGCTGGGGCGCTCTGCCGCCAACGAGAGCACCCAGGCCCTCCTTGAGGAGCTTCTCTCTTTGGGCGCTAAGTCCGCCCACTATGCGCGTGTGGACATTCGCCACCCTGAGGAAGTCATCGAGTTTGCCCAGGAGGTGCGAAAGACGCATGAGAAAATCCACGTCCTGGTGCATGCCGCCGGCGTACTTGCGGACGCCCTCGTTGAAAACAAAAGCCAGGAGGCCCTCTCTCAGGTTGTGTTTACCAAACTCGGCGGCGCGCAGGCCATGCTGCTTGCCGCCCCCGAGGCCCAGCGGCTTGTCCTCATCGGCTCCTGGGCCGGGCGCTTTGGCAACGCTGGACAAACCGACTACAGTGCCGCCAACGCCATGCTGGCGAGGTTTGCCCTCCTCGCCCCGGACAACATGCGCGCCGTCGCCATTGACTTTCCCCCCTGGGAAGTCAGCCGCATGGCCAGAAACATTCCCGAGGCCCGCAAACAACAGATGCAGGCCCTGGGTGTCCCCTTCCTCTCTCAGGAGGAGGGCACTTCCTTCTTCCTTCGCGCCCTTGAGGCCGAGCAGGGCGAAGTCCTCATCGCCCATGCCCATTGGGTGCCCCCCCGGCGCTGGAGGGCGACGCTTTCTCTTTCTCCTCAAACCCACCCCTACTTGGAGGACCACCGCCTTGGGGGAAAGCCTGTCCTCCCCCTGGCCTGCGCTGTGGACTTGTCGGCCCAGGCCTTCTTGGACAGTTTGGCTTCCCCCCCTGCCTCCTTTGAGTTGGGCCCTCTGGAATTGAAACAGGGCCTTCAGGTTGAAACGCCCACCCCGGTTGAGCTGGAAGTGCAACGCCAAAACCTCCAGGGCCAGGTGCTGCTTCGCGCCCAGGGCCGGCTTTGCTACGAATGCAAGGCCACCGCCCCCGCTTCCTTGCGGGTGCCGCCGCTTCCTCCCGTTGTGAAGGGGGGGGCTTTCCCTCTCCCGCTGGAAGAATTTTATGCGCGCTATACCTTCCACGGGCCGCGCTTTCAGGGCATTCATTCCGTTGAGGCTTTGGGGGACAACTTCGTCCAAGGCTACGTGCGCTGTGCCCCCATCCGGGAGTGGGAGCCAAACAGCCCAAGGCCCAAGTGGGCGGTGGATCCGCTGGTGGTGGACGCAAGCTTCCAACTGGCAGGCTATTGGGCCTGGCTGAAACACAGCCAGGCGGGTTACCCGGTGGGGTTTGAGCGCTTTGTACAATTAGAGCCCATGACGGGGCGGGTGTTGTGCACCGCCCAACTGGAGGAGAAGACGGACAACAGCGTGGCGGCCAACTTCTGGTGGCACAACGAGGGGGGCCGCCTCCTGGGCTTTATGACAAAAGTCAGGGCCAAGCTGCGCGCCAAGGGCGTACACTTTGGCAAAGGGGGCCAGGAGGCGCAGGAGGCTGCCCCCAAGGCCGTGGAGCCTTCCCGCTTTCGCATTGAGTTGTTTCCGGAATATGTGGAGCTCAAAGCCCGCATGGCCTGGCTGGAGGGCCTGGGCGTACAAAACCCCTATTTCGGCGTGCATGAGGGCATTTGCAAAAACACCACGCAAATGAATGGCAAGCCGGTGCTGAATTTCTCTTCTTATAACTATGTCGGCAACTCCGGAAACCCTGTCGTCACCGAGGCCGCCAAACAGGCCCTGGAGCGCTATGGCTCCTCCGTCTCC
>Ga0209737_10001389_pt1 | contig 17472 bp, 23 predicted proteins | sample TergutCu122P3_FD_187284 | JGI IMG/M metagenome (GOLD analysis project Ga0209737, IMG submission 187284) | Cubitermes ugandensis P3 segment gut microbial communities from Kakamega Forest, Kenya - Cu122 P3 (SPAdes) (version 2) | ecosystem: Host-associated > Arthropoda: Insects > Digestive system...
CATCGCTGCTATTGTTCTCTTGATTGTGATTTTCTATGCGGCTGTGGCGGCGGTCAATAAGTTTGCCGGAACCAGCTATAGCGCAACAGGTATAATCGCCGGGGCTTTTGCAATGTTGGGAGCTTTTCTTTACAATACCTTTTTCGTGCTGCAGTGGAATTTATTTGCCGCTATAGCGAATTTTTTCGCCAATGTTTTTAACGATCCTGTAGCGGCGGTAAAGATATTGTTTTACGATTTATCTTTAACTGTTATTGGCTACATCACCAGCATGGCCAAGGCGATAGAGAGCATCATTAACAAGATCCCGGGGGTAAAAGCCGATATTACCAGCGGTCTAGACAACTTTATGGGTAAACTGGAAGATGCCAGGCAAAAAGTCAAGGATGAATCCGAATGGGTAGAGGTCGTCCAGAGGAAAGAGTTTTTAGATTATGGCGCTGCTTATAGCGCAGGTTATGATTGGGGCGCCGGGATAGGCAATAAAATAAATGCAATAACAGAGTTGCCGGATGTTGAGCTGTCAGATAATTTCAGCGGTATCCCCGGCGATGTGGCTGATATCGTCGGTAACACGGGCAAGATGGCCGGTTTCAGTGAGGAGAATTTGAAGTATTTGCGGGATATCGCCGAGCGTGACGCTATAAACCGCTTCACTACCGCAGAGGTGAATATAGACTTTGGCGGCGTGACGAACCAGGTCAATTCCGAGGTGGATTTAGACGGCGTCGTCAACTATATGGCTGAAAAAACAAGGGAAGCGCTGGAAGAGGTCGCCGAGGGGGTGCATAAGTAAATGCCATATGTGTTTTATTTGGATGATGTGATGCTGCCTGTCACTCCCGAGCAGCTGCAGCTTAAGATTAAGAACCAGAATAAGACGATTACCCTTATAAACGAAGGTGAAGTTAATCTGCTGAAAAAAGCAGGACTGACGGATATTTCGTTTAAAGCGCTGCTGCCTAATGTAAACTATCCCTTTGCTGGGTATACAGGCGGATACAGGGGCGCTGAATACTTTCTTGAGCTCCTGGAGCGGCTCAAAACTCAAACAGATAAAGACGGCAACCTGATACCTTTCCAGTTTATTGTATCCCGTGCTATGCCCAGCGGAAAGATCATGTTTGATACAAACATGAAGGTCGCTTTGGAGGATTATAAGCCTGTTGAGGGGGCAAAAAACGGGTTTGATATGACAGTTGATATCAGCTTGCGGCAGTTCCGGCCATATGGGACCAAAACCATTGAAATAAAGCCGCCGACACCGGCACAGTCGCAACCAACGGCTCAGGTAGAGCCGCCCAGGTCAGCTGAATCTGCGCCACAGCCAAAAACCTATACTGTGGTCAGCGGTGATAGCCTCTGGGCTATAGCCCAGCGGTTACTGAACAATGGGAGCCGGTATCCGGAGATATACAGCCTGAACCAAGGGGTTATCGACGCCAGGAACAAAGGGACAGGCAATTCCAAGTATACAATTTATCCCGGGCAAACCTTTACTTTGCCTGGATAGGGGCGAAAGAATGAAATTTGAGCTGATAATCCAAAACGGTGATAAATATTATATACCAGCTGTTGCCGATGGAGCGACGTGGACGACTGACCGCATCGGGGCGCCGGGGAAGCTGGTCTTCACTGTCATAAAAGACGGGGTATTGAATTTTACTGAAGGGAACCCGGTCCGGTTGACTGTAGACGGCAAAAATCTATTTTATGGGTTTGTATTCACGAAAAAGCGGGATAAGAAGCAGCAAATTGAGGTTACAGCCTTTGACCAGCTGCGATATTTGACGAACAAGGATACTTACGTTTATGCGAACCTCACTGCAAGCGATGTGATACGGATGGTCGCCGCTGATTTTAAGCTGAGCCTTGGGACTATCGAGCAGACAGGGTTTAAAATCCCTTCAAGGGTTGAGGATAGCACGTCATTATTTGATGTTATTTATAATGCTTTGGATTTGGAACTGATGAATAAGAAAAAAATGTATGTGCTGTTTGATGATTTCGGGAAGTTGACCTTGAAATCACTAGACAGCATGAAAGTTGACCTGCTTATTGACGAAGAGACGGGGGAAAACTTTGATTATACTTCGACTATAGATGAACAGACATTTAACAGGGTCAAGCTCACTTTCGAGAACGAGGAAACAGGTAAGCGAGATATTTATATAGCCCAGGACGGGAATAATATAAACAAATGGGGCGTTCTGCAGTTTTTCGACACGCTCCAGGAGGGTGAGAACGGCGAAGCGAAGGCTAACGCCATGCTGTCTCTGTATAATGCAAAGACAAGGCGGCTAAAGATTACAAAGGCGTTTGGTGATGTCCGGGTCCGGGCTGGGTGCATGGTTGTCGTTAAGCTTGCTTTGGGTGATATTAATGTCAAAAATTATATGCTTGTCGAAAAATGCGAGCATACTTTTGCAGAATCTGAGCACTGGATGGATTTGACCCTGCGGGGAGGGGAATTTATTGGCTGATTTTACGGAGTTGATCGGAATAATAAAACGCGCTGCGCTGGATGCCGTAAACGCCGAGAAGCCGACGTCAATAATGTTTGGAACGGTTGTCAGCGCCTCTCCGCTGAAAATCAATGTGGAGCAGAAGATGACCTTGGAGGCGCCACAGCTGATACTTGCTCGAAACGTAACTGACTATTTTATTGATATTACCGTAGCCCATAAGACAGAGCTGGAGACGGAGCATACTCATAATGTTTGGGATAGCGAGGATATGGAAGTCTATATAGGGGTGGCCGTCCCAACACAGCATCTTCATGAATATATGGGTAGGAAGCGGATCAGGGTCCACAATGCCCTGCAGATCGGTGAGGAAGTGATCCTGATACAGGTCCAGGGTGGGCAGAAGTTTGTAGTTATTGACCGATTGGAGGGAAGCCCGGATGTTACCAGCGGTGAATGGCTTTCTTGACCAGGATTTTGAAATTATTGAGCAGCCCAGTTATACCTTTTACTTGGACGCTGACAAAAATGTCGTTTTCGGGTATACAGACAAACTTGAGGCGATGAAGCAAGCGATATATTTAGTCCTTGAAACGGAAAGATACCAATACGTGATTTTCTCATGGAATTATGGGATAGAACTCTTGGGTTTGTTCGGAAAACAGATGACCTATGTAGTCCCGGAGCTAAAACGCAGGATTACGGAAGCTTTGCTTCATGATACGCGGATCCAACGCCTTGAAGATTTTGATATTCAAGTCAACAGGAACAAAGTTTTAGTGACTTTCACGGCGGTCACAATATACGGTGAAATCCATATGCAGAAGGAGGTGATGGTCTAGATGTTATATGCCCATGTGACATATGAATCTATCCTTACGCGGATGACTGACCGTGTAAATGAATGGGCCAGGCAAAGGGGCATAACCATTGACACCCGGGAAGGTTCACTTATTAGGACAGCCCTGTCCCCAGCCGCGGTAGAGCTGCAGTTGATGTATATAGAGCTTGATGAGGTGCTGAATGAATCCTTTGCTGATACCGCTTCGAGAGAGTTTTTGATAAGGCGCTGCGCAGAGAGGGGAATAACTGTTGAAGAGGCTACAAGAGCGATCCGGCAGGGAGAATTTAGCATGGATGTTCCTCTCGGCTCAAGATTTTCCCTAGGACAGCTGAACTATGTAGTTGTGGAGAAGATTTCGGCAGGTGTTTTTCGGGTGGAATGTGAGACGCCGGGCATTGCAGGTAACCAGGAGAGCGGCGCTTTGATTCCTGTGGACTATATAGACGGCCTGGAATGGGCACGGCTCACTGATGTGCTGGTCCCGGGCGAGGATGAGGAAGCAATAGAGCATCTGCGGCAGAGATATTTTGACAGCCTTAAATCCCAGGCTTTTGGCGGAAATATAACCGACTATAGGGAGAAGGTAAACAAGCTTCCCGGGGTGGGAGGGTGCAAAGTTTATCCGGTCTGGAATGGCGGCGGCACCGTAAAGGTTGTCATAATCAATTCTCTGTTTCAGAGGCCCTCTCCGACCCTTGTTGATGATGTTCAAACGGCCCTTGACCCGGTGCAGAATCAAGGTATAGGGATAGGCATAGCGCCCATCGGGCACATTGTCACAGTAGAGCCGGTAGAGGAAACGCAGATTGATATCGAAACCCATCTGACCTATCAAGCAGGGTGGGATTGGGCGGCAGTGAAGCCCTATATTGAAGATACCATTGAACAATACTTTTTAGAACTTGCGAAGGAGTGGGACAAAGTTGAGGAGCTGGATCCAGCGCTGGATCCAACGCTGATTGTGCGAATCAGCCAGATTGACACCAGGTTGCTGAATCTGACTGGTATTCTTGATATTACAGGCACTACACTAAACGGCGCTGCACAAAACCTGACCCTTGCACCGAACAGCATACCGGTAAGGGGGTCTGTTGCTGATGTTTAAAAACAGGCCATTGCTTGGATATTTGCCGACAGTGCTAAGGGATGTCCGGGAATATCAGGCATTGACGCTAGGCGAGGAGCCGGAAATAGAGCTATTATGGGGCGAGATAAAAAATGCCCTTGATGACCAGTTTGTATTGAGCGCAACTGAAAATGGTGTGAGGCGCTGGGAAAAGATGCTCGGTATAATCCCTAAAGCAACAGTCACCCTGAATGAGCGCAAATTTACGATATTGACACGGTTGGCTGAGCAGCTGCCCTTTACAATGCGGATGCTGGAAAGGATGCTGGCTGAACTTTGTGGCCCGGATGGGTTCAAGATAGACCTGCAGGCGGATGTTTACGCTTTGAAAGTATTGGTAGCCATTACAGCAAAGAACAATTTTGATGATATTGGCTTGATGTTGCGGCGTATTTGCCCAGCTAACTTGACAATTAATCTGTTGATTGAATTCAACCAGCATTTTAAGTTGAAACCCTTCACTCATGGGGAACTTAGGACAAAAACGCATTATGCATTAAGGGATGAGGTGCTTTAGTGTGGAGAAAACCCCTAATTATGGACTAAAAAAACCGGCGCAAATCGATTTTTATGACGTGGACGATTTTAACCACAATGCTGACATTATTGATGAGGAATTGAAAAAAGTCAGCAATGAAATTGAAACTAAGATTAATACAGAATTCGAAAAAAAAGCTGACCTTAATTCCCCAGCGTTTACGGGGACGCCTACGGCGCCAACGCAGTCTGCAAGCGATAACAGTACAAAGCTTGCTACGACAGCCTATGTAACGAGGGCTATTAATAATCATGTTACAGCCGAGATGCCTCATCAGTTCACCGTTAATGGCGTGACTTATCGCTGGGGGCTGGCGGTTATAAATGGCGTGGTTAATGTGCTTTATGAGGAAATTTAGCCAAAGGAAAAAGAATTTGGAGGTGAAATAGGTGTCACAATTACAAGCGCAGATTGCCGACAAGCCGACACTGGACAAAGTCGACGGCAACCTCGGCCAGCGCACAGACACCCCGGCGACAGCGGTAAATGATACGAACAGCCTGCTCTCCGTTGACAAAGGCATAGCTCGAACTGTAGGTTTTATGGATGCCCCTGCGCAGGCTTCGGTAGGGACGACCTTTTCGCTTATGGCGTATGCTAAGGGAATTTTGAGCTTGATCGGAGCAGCGACGGCAGCGGCGGGGACGGGGTCAGTGTTTGCCAGACTAAGACAAATATACGAATATTTGACCACCAGCGGGACGATAGCGACGCAAAAACTAAGAATTTTTGATTTATTACAAAGCGGAATGACCCAAAATACTTGGTACACTGTTTTAAATATTGCTGGTGGAGGATTCCTGTATAAGTGGTGGTTCTCTGCAGTTGGTACAGGAGCCAGCTATGAAGTCAGGGTTACAGTTGACGGAAATGCATCCATAATTTCTTTTCCACCCGGCACATTAGGCGCAGGGAGTATTAGGTTCAATTCGGGCGTGAATTCTTTAGTCCGATTTAGTAGCAGCTTAATAATCGAATTTAGACACATTGGAGCTTCATCAACATCAGGAGGAATAGCTGGCGATTATGGATTACTATAGGAGGTAGATCCACATGGAAACAGAACACGAATACATCGTTGAAAACGGCCAGGTCCTCAAGGTCGAATATCTCGGCGAGACCATCATAAAATCCGGGGTATCGAACAAAATCTATAACCCCGAAACTAGGGAGATCGAGGATTACATCCCGGAGTTACAGCCGGAAACCCCGACCTTAGAATCCCTTCAGCGTACCGTCGCAGCCATGCAAGAAACAGTCGCCGCGATGGTAACGTTGAACGCTGACCTCTACGGCATTCCTGTAGAAGAAGCCGACAAGGAAGCCGCCAGGGGCATTATATTGCAGGTGGTTGAATCAGGCGCAGCCAGGCGCCGGGAAATTGAATCGCCCGGCGATATTACGGTACCCCCAGGCGATGTGTTATTTCCCGACGAGCCGATTAAGGGTGGTTAAGGGGGAAAATTTTATGATTACCGTATCAGAAGGAGGAAACGACATGCAGCATCAGGCACCGATAGCAGACAAACCGACTGTAGACGAAATTAATACCAAAATTGGCAATAAAATGGTAACGGGGGGGGGCAGACACTCTATTTGATGGCCTAGACGTAGTTAGCCAAAATATAGGGCAAAGGAACGAAGCGGCACAGACAGCAGGCAACAACACGAGTGGGCTCATTCCATATGTTAAAGGGATCTTGAGTTTAATCGGGCTCACCACGGCTGCCGCTGGGACTGGAAGCATATTTGCCCGGCTGAGACAGATATATGAATTCGTGACCACCAGTGGGGCGATAGCTACAAAGCAATACCGATCGTTCGGCCTAACCCAACAGAATGCGCAAGCTAATACATGGTACACGGCGCTGAACATAACAAACGGTAAGGGATTTCTTTATTATGTTGGCGCGCATCTGCACGCGAATATACGGATTAGGTTTACAGTGGATGGGGTAGAGACAACATGCCAATATGAAGCAATGCGTTCTACTTTTCCAGGCGGTGCTACGGGACCCTTAAACACTTTTATTAGATTTGATAATAGTTTGAAAATAGAAATAATGGCTACAGCACAAACAACATTATATTGTTTCGGCGATTACGGATTGATTTAAGGAGGAATCAAAATGCCACAGGCACCGATAGCGGATAAAATAACGGTGGATGAGATCAATGAAAAAATAGGTAATAATTCCCAGACGGGGGGGGGTAGCACCCTTTTTAATGGCCTAGAAAAAGTTGATGGAAATATAGGGCAGTGTTCAGATACTGCACAGACTTCGGTAGGGATAACCTTTTCGCTGATGTCGTATGCAAAGGGAATTCTAAGTCTCATTGGGTTGACCACTGCGGCGGCGGGTACCGGTAGTGTCTTTGCACGGTTGAGACAAATATATGAGTTTACGACCAAAGGCGGAGCGCTGCCTACAAAATACAACCAAGTCGCTTTTATGCAAGGCGCAGCAGTTACAAACCAATGGTATACAGCACTTAACGTGACTGGTGGCGGAGGAATATTACATTTCGTTATTACAGGAATATCAAATACTGAGATCAGAATTACTATAGATGGAGTACCTTATACATTTGTTCCTCCTGCTGGGATGAGACAGCTGGGACAAGCTAACACATGCTCGCTATTTCCAAATGTTAGATTTACGAGCAGTCTTGTGGTCGAGTTAAGAGCTACAAGTGGAACAGGCCCGATTCAATTACAAGCGGATTATGGCCTATTTTAGGCGATTATTTCAATGTTGACGCTGACAGCTATATTTGCTATAATATCAATAGGTAATAAGACCAAAACATTTATGTAATCCAAAGCGAAAACCCAGAGGAGGCGACCCTCTGGGTTTTCATTTAGGCTAGTTGTCACTGCTACTTCCGTCTAGCCATTTGCAAATGCAATGAGCGACTACACTTGCTATGACGGAAGCAAAGATAGACCAAAACATAATATGTAATCCCCCCTCTCTGTTGTCAGATTAGGGAGTGACAACCTAATTTATAGTTATGCTGTAAAAACATTATACCATGAAAAACCACCTAAGAGCAGGTGGTTTTTTTGGTTGCAAGTTGGTTGCAAGTCGGTTCCAAAACCAGTGAAAAGGCACCTGCTGAAAATGAAAACAAACCAAAAGGTAAAAGGAGAGAAAAATTATGTCTGATGTAATGACAATGCAGGAACCAAAGGAAGGTACTTATTACGCATATTTAGACAAATACGGCGCTCTCAAGGTCGTAGACGCTGTGGAAACTGCTCAGGAATATGCTAAACTTGATGGCAAAGTAGTGGAATACGAAGGATTTGCCACTCTTGGCGATCTCGTAGTGGTTGGTGAAGACGGAATTAAATATCGGGTTCGTATCGAGCCGGAATATATTGATCCCAAAGACGGCTATGTCAGCCCGGCACGGGCGATTTTCTTCCCGTGGAACGACAAGAGCCCGGGATCGCACAGCCTTACCAACGCGTCCCGAGGTTTCAAGCGGCAGGTAATTGGTATCATCAAAGATTTTGGAGAAAAAGGGTTGGATATTTCAAAGCTTTCTGGTATCGGCCTCTAAAAAACACCATCAGCAGGTGCTTGATTCATATTAGAGGAGGGGCCGGGTGCGCAGCGAGAAGCCCGGCCCCTTTGCTGTAGTAGTATTAGGAGGGGTTGCAGATGGCTCAAATAATTATGATGACCAGCGGATGGCGGAAATATCTTTGGATCGTGGCGATACTTATTCTTGTCGCGATTTGCCTTTTTGTCAGGTTCGCGCTCAAGGCGCATGAGGACACTCTGGTAAAAGAAAAGGCATGGGAGAAGCAACAAGATGTAGCTCTTTTGTGTGGCATCGTAGATAAGTTAGTGGAAATGGACAAAAAAACGGGCAATTACCACGGATATGAAGAAATATTGATTTTTGCCATCCAAAACATAGAAGCTAATTTTTATTCAACCTATGCTCAGGTTTTCGACGAAAAGCTAACCCCGTTGATATCCTTGAACCCGGGAGTTGGCGGTGGCCCCAAGCATAATCCGCTTGACTACCCGGAGTTTATTGATGCCGTCAACAATAACGAATTTGGCAGCCTGATGTATTGGTATGAAACATCGGAAGCCGGCGGGCGAAATGTGCATATAACCTACAGATGGGTGCCTACAGATATTGACCATGAAATGCGCTATCTAATCGCTGTCGGAGCATCAAAGCATACAATCATAGAGAGTATTGACCCTTATATTATATATGGCGCTATTGTTATTATCATTATTGCTGCAGCATTTATTATAGCAGCCGTTATAGCCCTGTGTCATCTCGGATACATCTACGAACAGAGAGAAGGTGAAAAATGGCGCGGTATAAGGGGAGATGGCGCTCATGTCTATTCATGAAAGCATTCTTATAGAAGGTGTTTTAGATGCTATCATAGCTATTCTCCTTGCTTCAGCTGGTGGACTTGCACAGCTCCTGAACGGCAAAGACAACAACAAGCTTACATGGGATCTCATGTTTTCTAAGATTTTTGTTGCTAGCTTTTGTGGTGTAATGACACTTATGCTCACCCGGGCGTCTGGTATATCTGGAAGTTGGGTTGGCCTAGCTTGCGGAGTTGCTGGTTGGACGAGCCCACAGGTACTTTTTGCACTAACCAGGATGACTGAAAAGTTGCTAAAAATCGAAGACGACACATTAAAAAATAGGAGAGATTAATCAATGAGAACATTAAAAAGTCGTAAACTTTGGATTGCTATCGCTACTATAGCAGCTGGTATTATTATTGCTCTCGGCGCCGATGCGGACCAGGTGGAGCGTATCGCCGGGTCGGCTACAGCATTGCTCGCCGCAGTATCATATATCTTTGCGCAAGGCCGGGTAGACGCGGCATCCGCGAGCAATATGCTGTATGATGGCGAAGCGTTTCTCAAGTTGGTGCGCGCTGTAGTAGAGGAAGAAAATAAAAAGGGAGCAAAATAAATCATGAGGATTGTAATTTCCAGCGGACATGGGTTCTATGTCAAAGGGGCATCCGGTCTCATGGATGAGGTAACAGAAGCTCGGCGGGTCGTGGCCAGGGTAGTGGAATACATGGAGCAATGCGGGGCGGAAGTAGATAAGTTCCATGAGGACTTAGCGAAAAATGACAAAGACAACATCAATAACACAATTGCCTATCATAACAGGCAAACAAGGGATTTAGATTTATCTATACATTTCAATGCCACAAAAGAGGGTATCATCCGCGATGGAGGAATCGGGGTAGAGACGTGTTACTTTATGGGAAATCAAACTACCCGTTCTCTGGCATCGAAGGTAAGCAGAGCAATATCGCAAGCATCCGGGCTGACACTTCGCCGTATTGATGGCACTTTCGCAAAAGGGACTGAGGTCGGGTTTTTAGCACGCACGACAGCACCGGCTATACTCATTGAGGTTTGTTTTGTAGATAGCAGGACGGACGTGCGGCTATACCGTGAGAATTTTGACCGTATTTGCCAGGTTATCGCCGAAACAATAACCGGAATCAAGGTTCCGCAGGTTACCCCGCCGCAGCCGGAACACTGGGCAGCACCCCTGCTGAATGAATTACGCGGGACTGGAATAACCATAACCGATAAGCGGTATAGAGACGCTCTGCTGCGGGGAGAAAGTTTTGCGGTTTTCCTGCAGATCATGCAGCGGGTTGTTGCTATTGAGAAAGAGTTTGCTGAGCTTAAAAACTTCTTAGCTCACTAAAATAGGAATCCATAAAACCTCCTCCATTTCCAGTATTCGCCCCTCCATCCAAGGGGCACGAAAAACCCCCTCTTCCGGGTCAACCTGGGGAGGGGGTTTTTCGTTATAAATATAGAATATTGCTTAACCTAAAACAATATGATATATTACATTCAAGTAGTAGATTTAGATGTGCCGAAATAAGCTTTTTAAAAAAATGTGCCAAAAATGTGCCGCTATAAACAAGCAGAAGCGTTTACGAGTTGATTTTATGGGGCGTTAGAAACCAAGGGATTTAGCCTTCCAAGCCAGTCGCGTGGGTCCGATTCCCATCACCCGCTCCAAAAATGAACGCCCTACTGTAGGGCGTTTTTGCTGTTAACCCTTTGACTGAGCACGTGATTCTGCAAAGTTCTTAAGGGGTTGGTTATTTATTCATGAAATTTAAAAAATCATCTTTTTCGATAGCGAGTTGATTAAGTGCGGATAAGAAAGCTCCATTGCTCACATCTTTGTTTGAATGAATAGTAATGATAGATGTTTTATTTGTTCTTGGATTATATAATTTATGATGAGAACCTTTGATGCTTGTTGCAATGCAGCCGTACTTGATAAGCAGTTTGTAAAAATCTTTAGCTTTAATAATCGGTATTTTAGACATCTTTTATCTCAAATTGCAAGAAGTATTCTTTGATTTCAGGATAATCTTCAAGATAGAGATCAACAGATTCAAACATATTTTTTTGTATTTCTTGTAGTGTGTCGCCTTGTGTAGTGCAGCCGCCGTTTTCCATGGAACATTCAGCCCAGTAGCCGCCCACATCGGGGCTAGGGTGGATGATAACAGTAAAGACAGGTATTTTAGCTGTGAGGTTTACATTGTTAATTGATAAAGTTCTTGCCATTATGTTGCGTCCTTTCTTATTTACTAACAGATGGTTTAAAATAGCTTACTTCAAACTTTAGTTTTTCAACATCTTTTTCCAATTTGATAATTCTGAGTTCTATTTCTTTGTTTGAATCGTAGTTCGCAGAATACCCGTCAAATAAGGCGTTTAGTTTCTGGCCGTGATCGTTTTCTATCTTAATAACAATTTCTTTGGTAAATTTTACATCGGTTTCTATTCTGTCAGTTTTTGCTTTCATATCTGCCATCTCGGCTTTCATATCTGCCATCTCGGCTTTCATTTCTGTCATCTCGGCTTTTAATTCAGATAGTATTTGTAATATTTTCTCATCATTATTTGAATGTTCCATGATTAACGCAACCTTTCCTTTGTTCTATAGCACTATCATAACACGGGGGCAATGGGATGTAAAGATGAGATGAAAGCCGCTGGGTTTTTTCTCGGCAGGCCGCTGCTCGGTAAGCCGCTGTAGTGTCTGTAATAAGAAAAGCGCCCTGCCTTACCGGTAACAGGGCGCTTTTAAGGCGTTTTTCTTGTTTATATTAGTGGGTCGTCTTATCCTTTGAGCTTAAATTGCATGACATATTCTTGCAACACTGCTGATTGTGAGCTCATTTCCTGAGAAGTAGCGGCGCTTTCCTGAGCAGTGGCGCTGTTCTGTTGAATAACCTGAGTTACTTGGTCTATGCCGGTATGGATCTGTTCCATGGCGTTGCTCTGTTGAACCGAGACAGATTGTATATTAGCTATTTTATCGGCTTGATCTTTTGTGAGTTCCGCGACCTCTTGAAGACTTACGCTTACTTGTTCCACGATTCTGCTGCCTTCCGCTACACTTTGGGAGCTGCTTTCAATGAGTTCGCCCGTTTCTTTTGCCGCTTCTGCACTCTTGGCTGCAAGGTTTCTCACTTCCTCAGCGACTACTGCAAATCCTTTTCCATGTTGGCCTGCCCTTGCCGCTTCCACAGCTGCGTTTAGCGCTAGTATATTCGTCTGGAAAGCGATTTCGTCGATGACTTTTGTTGTTCTGGAGATGCTTTGGGATTTTTCATCGATTATGCGCATAGCCGTCAACATTTGGTTCATTTGTTCCATGCAAACGCTCATTAGCTCTCCTACCTGCTGTATTTCGTCTAAAGCTTCTGTGGTGGTTTGTGTATTATCTTTTGTCATATTGGTGATTTTTGTTATGTAGTTAGATAATTCCTCTATGGCTTCAGCTTGCTCGGTCGACCCGATGGCCAGCTGCTGTGCGCCCTCGGCAATTTGTTTTGTACCGAAGGTTACTTGTTCACTGGAAGTGTTGATGGCGGCAAACAGGATATTGAGGTTATCGACCATTTTATTCAGAGAGACGCCTATGATATCTGCTTCGGAAAGTACTTCAGTATTCACGGTTAAATCTCCCCTTGCAACGATGTCAAGAGTTTGAGACATATGAACGATATGATCGATAAAAGCGCTGCTATCTTTCATCATCTGCCCCATCTCGTCCTCGGTCTGCATAAAGCTTCTCAAGTGTTTTTCTTCCTCGCCGGTTATTGTAATGTCGCCGGTCGAGCCTGCTTTACGGAAGAAAGTGGATAATGTTATGATCGGTTTGCTGACAAGGTTTGCCATTAATAATGCGGTAAGAACAGCGATAATTACCATAGCGACAGATATGATAATAATCAATGAAACGGTAAAGTCAGCACTCTTTTTCGTGACGGCTATTTCCGAATCTGCCATAGTTTGCACTGTGTCTATTAGTCCGTTGGTTATGCTTATCAATTCTGCAACAATTCTCGTAGCGTCTAAAAAGTATTTTATAGCTCCGTCATAGTCGCTGGCAAGCGATGCGGTAACTACCGGATCGAAAACATCCGTTTTGTAAATATTCATGATTCGGCGAATTTCGGTGAGATCAGCTAAAATGGCGGCTTTATCTGCGCTCTGCACTAACGGGTCTGATCTTACTAAGTCGTTTAAGACATCTAATATTCGAATACACTCCTCATAAGCGTTTACGGCGCCCTGTACGTTACTATTTATTCTTTCGACTTCGTTTGCAGTGATAAACATGACGACGGTTGAACTACATCGACGCAGCTCGCGCAGTTCACTCCTGAAATCTCTTAGGAGCATCTCTTGTTCTATCGGTAGATCAATCGCATGGCTATAGTTGTTATCGATAGACTTTATCTCAATAATGGTGAACGCCGACAACCCCAACATCAGTACAATTATTAACCCGAAGCTGACAATCATCTTTTTGCGAATTTTTAAATTCTTGAACCAGTTCATGTGCATTCCTCCTCGTAATGTTGAACATTTTACTGTTCCATTTAATTACTGGTTTATTTGTTCATTTATTTATTACTCTCTTATAGTATATTATCGACGGTTTTGATAGAATCTATAGCTGTGTTTTTCGATTGTTTGCTATGTTTTTTAATGACAAGAATGAGAAGAGAAGGCAAGAATGAGAGGAGAAGGCAAGAATGAGAAGAGAAGGCAAGAATGGGATTAATGTGAAGGCAATGAAACAAGAAAAGCGCCCTGACTACGTTAGCAGGGCGCTTGTAAGCCGCTTCCTTTATTTATATCAGAGGGTTATCCTCTGAGTTTAAACTGCAGGACATATTCCTGCAATACTGCTGATTGTGAGCTCATTTCCTGAGAAGTAGCGGCGCTTTCCTGGGCAGTGGCGCTGTTCTGCTGAATAACCTGCGACACTTGGTCTATGCCAGTGCGGATCTGTTCCATAGCGTTGCTCTGTTGGAAAGAAACGGATTGTATATCGGCGATTTTATTGGCTTGATCTTGTGCGATTTCAGCGACCTCATGCAAGCTTGTGCTTACTTGTTCTACGATTCTGCTACCTTCCGCAACACTCTGGGAACTGCTTTCAATGAGTTCGCCCGTTTCTTTTGCTGCTTCTGCGCTCTTGGCTGCAAGGTTACGTACTTCCTCAGCGACCACGGCGAAGCCTTTTCCGTGCTGACCTGCTCTTGCCGCTTCCACTGCTGCGTTCAGAGCTAAAATATTCGTCTGGAAAGCGATTTCATCGATGACCTTTGTGGTTCTGGAAATGCTCTGTGATTTTTCATCAATTACGCGCATAGCCGTCAACATTTGATCCATCTGTTCCATGCAAGCGCCCATGAGCTTTCCTGCCTGCTGCACTTCCTCCAAAGCTATCGTGGTGGTTTGTGTATTACCTTTGGCCAGATTGGTTATTTCTGTTATATGATTTGATAATTCCTCTATGGCTTCAGCTTGCTCGGTTGATCCTACGGCCAGTTGTTGTGCGCCTTCAGCGATTTGTTTTGAGCCAAAGGATACCTGTTCACTGGAAGTGTTGATGGCGGCAAACAGTTTGTTGAGGTTATCGACCATTTTATTCAGAGAGACGCCTATGGTATCTGCGTCGGAAAGCACTTCCGTTTTCACGGTTAAGTCTCCCTTTGCAACGACGTCAAGAGTCTGAGACATATGAATAATATGATCGATAAAAGCGCCGCTATTTTTTACTAACTGCCCCATCTCATCCTTGGTTTGCATGTAGCTGTTCAAGTGTTCTTTTTCCTCGTCTGTTACAGAAATGTCGCCGGTTGTACCTGCTTTATGGAAGAAGGCGGAGAGAGAAATAATCGGTTTGCTTATAAGGCTTGCTAAATAGAATGCGGCAATAATAGCGATGGCTATCATAAAAGCAGATATGCCAAAAATAAGCTTATTCACATCATCGGCATCCTTTTTTGCTTCGGATACCGATGCACTTGCTATGTCATCTATGATCTCCACAAGGGTGTTGCTTCCGTTTGTTAGTGCCGTTAGAATATCTCCTGCGCTGAGGAAGTATTGCATAGCTTTGTCATAGTCACCGGAAAGCGCCGCTGCAACGACCGAATCAAAAACCTCCGTTTTGTAGCTGACCAGATTCCGGCGAAGCTCGGCAGTATGCCCTAACATATTGTTTTTCTCATTGTCCTTTGTTCGCGGAGACGATCCGACCAAAGCATCAAAACTATCTAGTAACTGCAGGCATTCTTGATAAGACTCTGTTCCGCTCTGCGCACTGCTGTTTATTCTTTCGACGTCGCCTGCCGTAATAAACATAACGGCAGCCGAACCATTACGTCGCATCTCGCGCACCTCGCTTCTGAAATCCCTTAGGATTAACTCTTCCTTTACAGGGTAATCAATCACATAATCATAAGTGAGGTTAATACTTCTGAACTCGACGATTGCAAAGACAGCAAACCCCAACAACATTATGATGATCAAACCGAAACTGAAAATCATTTTCATACGAACGTTCAAATTCTTAAACCAATTCATGTACATTCCTCCCAATTATGCTTCTAACATTTTTTTCGTCAATTTAATTAGATTAATAAAGGTTTTTTTATTTTTTTTCTGTTCATTTATGTTCTTATTGATTAGCATCTACTATTTTGGTAGAACCGATAGTCGTGGATTTTTTCGTCATGAAAATCCATGAAAGCAACAATAAGGCAAAAGCAACAATGAGAATCTGGAAATATCGGCGCTAGTGTGTTATAATGGCGTCAGGAATTCGGTGTTAAAGCTTCAGTTTTCAGTTTGTATCTGGAGGGAGTAGATAAAAGGATGAATAAAATCAGCGTGAAGATAACAGGCAGCGGCCCGGTTTTGGAGGGTTATCTGGAGCTTCCGGATCTGCCCCCGCCCCTGCCTGCCGTTTTGCTTTGCCATCCCCATCCGCTTTATGGCGGGAATATGAGTAATAATGTGGTCATGAGCGTCGGGAGCAAGCTGAACGAGGACGGTTTTGCGGTGCTTCGTTTTAATTTTCGCGGCGTAGGCAGGAGCGAGGGGTTTTTTGACGATGGAGTCGGCGAAGTGGAAGACGCCCGTGCCGCGCTGGCTTTTTTGTCGGAGCGGGAAGAAATCGATCCCGGACGGCTGGGAATTTTAGGCTATTCCTATGGGGGAAAGATTGGGTTTTCCATGGGCGTCCGAGAGGAACGAGCCAAGGTGCTGGCAGGGGTATCTCCTATTCATGTCCCAGGGGTGTTAATGGGATGTTCAAAGCCAAAGTTGATTATTTGTGGAACAGATGATGATGTGATTGACCTCCCGTCAATTATACAGGAGGTTGAGCAGGCCGGTGGGCCGGAGACGTTAAATTTGGAGATGAAAATCATTGACGGGGCGGATCATTTTTGGTGGGGGGATGAAAAGCAGTTAGGGGAGCTGGCCGCCGGATTTTTCGCCAGATTTCTTTAGTTGATATATTAAGGAGGTTAAATTTTGCAACCGGAACAGATTCTTTCTGATTTGATCAGGATTAATACGGTAAATCCTCCGGGGAATGAGATAGAAGCAGCTCTCTATTTGAAGGCAATTTTTGATGAGGCTGGGGTTCCCGGTGAGATTGTGGAGACAGAGAAAGGGCGAGGCAGTTTTATCGCTGAAATAAGCGGCGGCGGTAGCGGCGGAAACGGCGTCGGCGCCGGTAAACGATTGCTCTTCCTTTCGCATCTGGATGTGGTTCCCGTAGGGGACGGATGGGATTTTGATCCCTTTGGGGGCGAGATTAGAGATGGGATGGTTTTGGGCCGGGGCGCCCTGGATTGCAAAGGGTTGGTAGCGGCCCAGGCGTATGCTTTTTTGAAGCTGGCGAAAGAGAAGGCGTCCTTGAACGGAACTTTGATTTTTGCTGCAACGGCAGATGAGGAGCAGGGCGGAGTTTTTGGCGTCAGGTCGCTTTTGGAACGCTGTCCGGAGAAGCTCCAGGCTGATTTTGCCGTTAATGAGGGCGGGGAAGAGCCTATTACCATTAACGGGCGCACTGTGTTTTTTGTCCAGATTGGTGAGAAGGGGACTGCCTGGAGCAGGCTCACAGCCAGGGG
>Ga0209737_10001390_pt1 | contig 17467 bp, 11 predicted proteins | sample TergutCu122P3_FD_187284 | JGI IMG/M metagenome (GOLD analysis project Ga0209737, IMG submission 187284) | Cubitermes ugandensis P3 segment gut microbial communities from Kakamega Forest, Kenya - Cu122 P3 (SPAdes) (version 2) | ecosystem: Host-associated > Arthropoda: Insects > Digestive system...
ACTGTTCCATCAAGGCTTCCATTTTTTTCTTATCCTGCCACGAGGGCTCATTCGTGCTAAGCAGTTGCTGGCTCAGTTTTTCCAACTCTTTTGCCAAATCTGCGGATTCTTTAACTAAGTCATCCATAGCACTTTTCGCCTTTTCATTGCTTTGGGCAATCTCTTTGTTTATCTCCTCAATGGTTTTCATACGGAAAACAACCGCTTGCGTTTTACTGGCTTTTGCGCCGTTCACGCCGTCGTTGTCTTTCACTTCAAAGTAATATTCCATAGAATACCCGGGGGTTAATCCCAACGCACCGGCATCAAAATTGTAATAGAAATCTTGAATGGTACTGTTTTTATCTATGTGAATATCAATGGTTTTATTCTGTTCCAACAAACTATTGGTCACATCATATACGGAATACACAAACTTCAACCCCGAAAAACCGTAATCATCCTTAATATTTCCTTTGAAATAAACTCTGTCGGCAAACAGAGAATCGGTTTGGCTTTGCACGCGGATTTCAGGATATAAATCTTTAATTACCTGAATATTGTACGACAGCGTATCTTTGCTGACGAAATATTGATTTTTGTTAACGGTGGCGTAATGAAAACTTTCGCGGGCAGTTCGGGAGTAGGTAAACACCTCTTTTTCAGGCAACAGCGTTTCTGTATTATCCTGTAAAAGCAGTTCCATCTGTTCCGAATTTCTGGTATAGAATTTCCAAACAATGCGGGTGCCTTCCGGCACGGTAGCATCTCCGTTGTTTTCCACAATCTCTTTGTTTTTATTCAGATAGGCCGGAAAAGTTAATTCCATTACATAACTAACAATCACAGGTTTAGGAAGAACGCTAAGCGTGTAAATCTGCGTAGTAACTTCTTCAGTTAGCAACGAAAACTTTATATCCCTTTGTAGATTTGAAAATAAATATGAATATTCTGTATGAGATATTTTAGCACATCGGTAATTACGTTTATCATACACGATAAAGACCTCAGTAGGAACTTCATCGCCTGTAATTTTGATATTTACGGTAAAATCTTCATTTTGTAGTGCTTTAAAACTGCTGTTTAGTACTTCAATTTTATAAGGGGCAGGTTTTTCAAAGTGTTGTTGATACTGTACAATTCTTTGGGTAGATGAAGTAAAGATTTCGCTTTTCGTTGAAAAAAGCACACAAAAAAGCAGTATCGGAATCAATGTCCATTTCAGAAAGCGTGTACTTTTCTTAAAAGGAATCGCTTTCACGAAAGAAAAGGGTTTCAGCGTTTCTATTTTCGTATCAATAGCCGCATTAAGCAAATCGAGACTTCTATAATTTCCTGCCTCTATTTGTTGTTCTAATTGAATAACGTTCAATAGTTTATCATCAATTTCCGAAAAATGTTTACCAATAATTTTAGAAACAGCTGCGGAGGTTAAAGTTTTACCAATACCTGCCATTTTCAACAGCGGGTAAAGAACATACACTGCAATAGTTGCAAGAAACAGCGTGATGTAGGAATAAAAAAGTACGGCGCGGGAAGTAGTATTTAAGTAGGAAAAATACTCCAACAGTGTAAAAATGAGGAATGTACCCAGTGTTATCAGCACAAAAATCATCGCCCCTTTATACAATTTATTGAGGTAATATTTTTGTATAAACGCTTTAATTTTTTGGTGGATATAAGTTCTATTTTCAGTCATAGCGATAGGATAACGTTTTTGGCGCGAAAATCGTATTTATGACTGTTTAAAAAAAGAATTCAAAATAGTTAATCTTTTATGCACCGCACCGAATAACCGCTCTCGTAATCATATGCATAGCCTTTAATTCCCTTACTGTCATCTAAAATAAAATAATAAGCATCTGTGGAACTCCAGAAAGCGGCTATTTTCCCTTTATTATAGAAAGCACCATAATAGCCCGATCTCATTCCCGCGGGTAGTGCAGAAAAACCACTTTCGTTGCTGCCGTTTGCTGCTCCGTACATTGCCTCCTCCCAACCGGTTTCATTTTTTAATTTAAAGCCAGCAACTTCGTAACCTCCAAATTCATTAAAAAGCATCCACCAATCTTCATTAGTTGGAATATGCCAACCTGCTGGGCATAACTTTCCTGTATATACGGCATATCCATTATATAAAGCACCGTAAGTATCAACATTGGCAATATTGTTATCATAGTAGCAGTAAGCACCGGAAGTAGTACCAGACCATTCCGAATTATTGATAATTAAAGGAATAACTTCTCCGGTATTGTATTTTGTGGTTCTCAAATTCTCTTTCATCCAGCATTGAGAAGCGATTTTAACTGTATTATAAGTATTGCCGTCTGCATCCTTTACCGTTGGCGTTCCCGGACAAGGTTTTCCCACAGTGCTCAAATCTGCCCATTGGGCATATAATGCAATATTCTCAGTTATTACAATTGATTGTTCATCAGATAAGAGATAGCCTGTACCGTCTGCTTTGGAGTTCCAACCGGTAAACTTGTAGCCCGGGCGGGTAAAAGTATTGGGGGATAACTGCTGCCATTTATGCTCAGTAAATGCTTGGCTTTCCATAGTTCCTGTGCCTCCGTTGGCAAAGAAAAGTACAAAACAGGTAATTTGGTCGGCTCGCCACTGGGCGAAGAGAGTCATATCTTTCTGAATTGCAATGATTTGCTGGTTGGTGTATTTTTGGGCGCTACCGTCTGCGGCGGTGTTCCAGCCTTTAAACCAGTATCCCTCGCAAACGAAGGCATTGGGAAGAAGTGCCTGAGGCTCATCCCGTTCAAAATTTTGCGCAGGCATTGTCCCTATCCCGCCGTTGGCATCGTAGGTTACGGTTAAGTTATTCTTCTTGCAACCCGCAAGAAATAACACGCAAATTGCTAATAATGTGATAAATAAGTTGATTTTTTTCATAATATTGATAATGTTTAATGTTTAATGTTTTGTGTTTAATAGTTCAATAGTTTAATAGTTTAATAGTTTAATAGTTCAATAGTTAATTTGTTTATGATATACCTATTTATAAAAACGAAAACCCAGCGCGATGTCCACGTGGGTTACATTCTCTTTCCCCGAACGAAGGTTTTTCAAATTGTCAGTTTTGTATTCCACATTTCCTAAAGTTAAGGAGGCTATTAAACCAATGGCAAAGTTTTGGGTTACAAAAAAATCATACCCAATATCTGCTGAAAAAGCAATTGCCTGTCCTTTGAGCAAAAATTCTTCAAAACCTACTTGTGCGTTGTTTCTATATTTTACTAAACCAAATCCGAAATGCCCAAAAGCCAGATGCCTGTTTTTTCCCACAAACGACCTGACGCCCAAAAAAGGACCAATATAATCTACTCTGTATCTTTCTAACAAAGTGCCATAGAAAAGAGCACCATTATCTTTCAATAGAGGAACATTCTCGGTTTGTACTTTGGTTTGATTTGCGTTGTATTTTAGTCCAACCCCCAAATTGTTGTTAATAAACTCGAAAGAGCTCTTAAAATAGTACGAAAAATCTACTCCGTAACTAATATTGTGGCTCAATTTCCGCAGATGCTCTACCATAGCAGCTGAAGACTCTGCGGGAATAAGTGCTGTTTTATGCCCATACCCCACCTGCGCGCCAACTCTAAAACTTGGCTGTGAGAAGTTATCGGATTTTGGTTGTGCAAAAACAAGGGCAGGAAAAAGGAACAGAAAAAGTAAAAGGTGTTTCATAATGTGGGTATTAAAAATTCAATTTTAAAGTCATTCCGGTAGGGGAAATGCCAATATCAAAACTTGCAGCAGCATTATTTTGCATCGATTTGTTATATATCCTTACCCCTTTTAGAATTTTATTTCTTGAAGCCAACTCGCATACCCCGCCACAAATTAATAAGCCCACCCCCGCTCCAAATGATGAATATAATACTTCGTTTTTAATACTATTAGTTATTCCGGGAAGAATAAGATATCCAAAAGCAAAGCCAACAGTAAGCCCGCCAACTACACATAAACCCGTGCTTAACAGATGTAAATTATAAGCCTGTTGCATCAGTTTATTTGAAATTTCATTTTCCTTGGTTACATCCATCAAAAAATTGAGTTTCACCTGATTATTCCCCACATAGTAGTAACGAATGGTGGAACTTATTTCTTTTATCCTAATAGTATCTGAAACGGCTTGAGATTTTGCTGTGTAAGAAAACAGCAGAACTGCGGAAAAAGATATAAATGTGGCAAATAATCGTTTTATATTCATATTGGTTTTTACTTACTTATCTCCAAAACATACAGTTACTTTATTTGTGTTGAAACCACCTGAATAACGAAAATATTCGCCAACTGTTTCAGGAAGTTCAAGTTTTTGTTCAACAGTTCTCTTTGTTACCGAATCCATTTCTGTAGTTAAAACATAGTTTTCAATTACATTATCGAAAGTATGAAACGTAAAACAACCTCCAAGTATTTTAAATGCAATTAGATTGTAGGTGTCGGTATGGGTTTCCCCTGATTTCAAAAATATAAATTGTTCCCCAACGGAATTTATCAAATTTTCAGGAAGTAAATCATCTATAGTAAAATTAAATTTAATAGCGCCTGTCGGAGTCTTTTTGGAAACTCTTACCAAGTTGTTTTGATGGCGAATATGTTCATATATACGTTCCAAGTGACAATTTACATATTCACATTTTATATCTTGATAGCCCCTTCCGTATTTATTAGTGATACTGTCATAGTCGCAGTAAGCATGCCATGAGGAACCATAAGAATGCCACCTTCCAATATTTACACAAAAATTTTGATTTGAATTTACACCATACAGGTTTTTAACATATTCTCTTTTTACATAATCTTCATAGCGGGCATTATCTAAAATCATACAAAGCATTTCAGGTAAACTATTTTCATTTTCACATACATTAAGAAAATAATAGTCTCTATCACAATTATTGCGATAAGTAACGTTAAGGATGGGAATGCTAATTATAGAGTCATAATGAACAATATCATATCCCATTTCCCAAGATACTGACAGTTCTACACTAATGCATTGAGAAAAAATTACATTTCCATGCAGCATTATAAACAAAGTGGCAAGAATCAATTTTATTTTCATACTTAAAAAGGGGATTCGTAAAAATGTATCCAGGGAAAGTTTTTGTAGTCCACGAGTTTGTAGTGATCCGGAAAAAGAGATTTGAAATCCATATTAGTATAGCGTGGAAATCCCCCGCCAATAAAATGTTCGAAAACATCTGCGTTGTATTCCAACATCTTTTGGAAATTAGGACTACGAATTAAATCTGTTTCTGTACCTGCTAATAATTTATACTGAGATACGTGCACAAGTTCGTGTCCTAATGTTAGGAATAAAGCGGAAAGACTTGTAAAAGCAGTTTCTCTATCAAGAAATACTTTTGAATCACCAGTCGTAAGATTAGTATTATCATCCCAGAGAGCTTGAGTTAAGCCAGGATAGCTATTTACAATTTTAGTAACATCAAAACCGAGACTTGGGTTTGGTGCAAAACTAAACCACAAACTTTTTGCGGCGTAAACAAACGCTGCATTTCTAAACTCTTCGGGGATAGGTTTGCCGGGGTCAATACCAAGTTTTTTGCAGGCGCTGTATAAAAACCGTTTTGATAAAGTTAATATAATTGGTCGGGCAGTAATGTTTAACCCTTGGTTATCTGCCCCTATCGAATATCCTTTTCCCATCATATTTTTGTCCACAAACTCTTTCTGGTGTATATACCCTGGTTCCCCGTAGTTTATAGTATTTACGGAGCTGTAGGGGGTTAGGGTACCAGGGCCGGTTTGTCCCGTCATATAACCGGGCTGAAAATAGCCGCCGTGGCGGGTGTTGCCGTTTATTTTGTCGTCAATCCATGTAAAGGCTTCGCTAAACAATCTTGCAGGGAGAAAAACAGGAAACATAATGAAACTCCAAATAGCATAACCGTCAATTTTTTGTCCGGTGGGGTCGGTGTAATGCAAGGGGTTGTTTCGGCAGTAGCTGTAGCGGTTAAAATCTTGGGTAAAACTGGCATTCGCCACAAACATATCGGGCGAGAAGAAGCGGGATATTACGGGGTCGTACAACCGCCCGTTCATATTAATAATCTTAAACTGGGGGTAGTGCTCGTGCCCTGTGAAGCCGCGGCGGGTAATGGGGAAAGATAATCCAGTAAGTGTGTCGCCACGCGGGTGAGTAATTGTGCAGATGTACCACTTATCAAAAGCATAATTGCCCCAGGGGTCAAAACAGTTGCGCTGCACCACATTACCCTTTGCATCGGTTAGGGCGCAATAACTGCCCAAGTGGTCGGTGTGAATGTAATAGATCACGTCTGTGGTGTCTGTGGTGCGGAGGATAATCGGCTCATCTATACCGGGGTCATAAACAAGAGTATCCTCCTGTATAGTATTATCAAGTTTTGCTATATGCAATGCCACCACGCCGCCATCGCCGTAAATGTAATGATGATAAAACACATTTCCCTCAGCGTCTTTCACTCTTTCGTAATACTTGTTCGAATAGTAGTGCGTACTTACCACCGTATCGTTTTCCTTAAACACCGCCTTGCTGCGCTGCCGGTTGGCACCATAAGAGAGCTCTATTTGGTGGCTGAGCAATCTGTCGCCCTCAGTTATTTTGGTAGGCTGATTAAAACGATTGTAAACTACATCGCATCTATTTTCAGAGATGAGGTCGGGATTGGGACACTCAATTTGGGTTACCGCATGTTTTTTCACAGGGTCGTAGCTATATTCTCCTACCTGAGAATTGCTAAGAATATTGCCGTTAGGTTGGTATTTAAAAGTTTGAGCAACTTTTTTGCCATTATAATCGTAGTAGGTGTTTTTGGTAAGTCGGTCTAAATTATCATAAACATAACTCTCATTTTGGTTTACTGTATTGTCTGTTCGTGAGGTCATTAACCCTTTTTCGTTATAGCCATACACATAGTTCATCACTGTTCCATTTCCTCTATCGTCAAACGTTCCGCCTGTTCCTCCCCATGGGTCTATTGTATCGCTCTGCATTCCCACAGTGGTTATAATGCCGGTAATTATTCCGAAATCATTGTACTTGTATTGTGTAGCAATTGGCATAATGCGACTACTTCCATAGGTAACATTGGTGGGTTGTTGGTACTTGTTTCGGGTATTCACTTTATAAATGAGGGTGTTATCGCTGCTGCGCCTAATCTCTTTCAACTTTCCGGCTGTGGTGTAATTATAATTTACCGCAAAGTTACCGCCCGGATATTTCAGTTGTTGTAATTGTCCGTTTTGATTGTAAGTGTAATAAAATGTGCCTATGTTATGGTATTTGGAAGCCACTCTGCCAAAGTTATCGTAGGTATATTTTTCTGATAGTTTGCCATCCACTTCTATGGTTGACACTTTTCCAAGGGCTTTATTTCCTGTATCGTAGGTGTAAACCACTGAGGGTGGGTTGGGTACGTGATTGGGGTTGTCGGTAAAGTTTTCCGAAGTTACCCGTCCTATCCGGTCGTAGGTGTACAAGGTAATATTACCGTTGGCATCGGTTTGTTTCTTTAATTCGTTAAACTTGTTGTACTCAGAGGTAATGGTTCCTGCATTAGGCTCGATAAGTTCAAGGCGGTTGCCCCACAAATCTGTTTCTATAGTTGTAGTAGCACCATTTGAGGTTATTTGAGTTCGGTGTCGGGGTTTATTGTTTGAGGAGATAACAGAGTAAGTATAAGTTATAGTTCCGCCCGGGTCTTCCGTTTCAGTTATTCCCAGTGCATCGTAATTCTTCCAGGTAGATATATTACGCAGATGATCGGTTACTGTTACTTTTCTATTATTGTAAGTATAGGACAATGTGCAGTAAGGGGCTGTTTCATAGTTTTTCCGCCCAAAATTATCATATTCAAAGTTACTCCAAGTCTTTGAATTATCGGGGTCGGTTAGTTTAGTGTAAGGGTATGATGTTTGTGTAACCTGCCCTTTATCATTATATCTTGTATCATAATAGTTACCATCATCAAGGCGACATACCTCTCTGCCCAGAATATCGTAATATACAATCAGTTCCGGTTGACCGGTAGTAGTAGTTTTGGTGCAATACTGAGCATTAAGTGGGCTTGGTCTATAACACCAATATATAGTATCTTTGGTAATTGTACCATCGGGATGATTAATCTGCTTGAGTTGGCCAAAACTATCGTAAATATAAGTAGTAGCTAAAGAATTGGCATTGGTTTCCTTTAATTTGTTACCTGTTTGGGCGTCGTAAGTAAAATTGGCAGAGTGATTTAAAGGATTTGTAATTTTAGTAACAAAACGGCGGGTAGCATCGTACTCATATTTCTCTGTTCGTGGGGCACATCCTGCGGCGGAAACTGTTTTTAAGGTGCAAACACCCGTAGGGTTAAGATATTCGTAACTTGTGGAAATACTGCCGTCAATATTCCCTTGACACTTCAATTTCAGGCGACCTTTTTCAGTGGGAGAATAACCGTAGGAAGTGGTATCTGCAATAACAATACCTGTTGCACCATATTGTTGGGTAGTTATCACTTGTGTGGGTACGGTTTTTTTCTGATTTCCGTTAAGGGTTATAGTATAATATTTATTGGTATTAGTACGGGAGTGGGCTAAAAAACTTGGATTTGTATTTACATTGTTGTAGGTTTTGGTATTGGTTTCAACTAATCGCCCATCAGCATTAAGAATATTTGAAGTAACAGTTCTTGTATTTGAAAGATAATCTTCAACATTAACACTTGATGAATTAACAACATAATAATAGTAGTTTATGTTTTTTATCTCATTTGAATGAATGGTTTGGCTAATGAGTTGATTATTCACATAAGATAATTGACTCACAGGAAGTAAGATTTCTCTATTCCCAAACCATTGGTTACTATAAGTATCCAGTTCAAATGAAGTAACATCTTTTCGGTTTTCTTGCGTATTAATAGAAGTAAATTTTTTAAACCCCAGGAAAGACTTTTTTCGAAAGCTGAACATCGGATTTTCAAATTGGTAAGTTATTGTATTCAAATCCTGATTTAATCCATTGGAAAAAAGAACACTATTAACTAATGGCAACATGTATCTTTTTATTCTGGTGCAAGTATGTTTTGCAGTATAATAAGTAATACTTTCCGCCCTTAAATACTTGAAATTATAGGTAAATTTAGTAGTTTTTCCTATTCCGTCTTTAATCTCCTTAATAAATTCATACCGATTATTTTTATACAGATAAATTACGTACGGTTCAAAAGTTGGGTATGGTATGCTATCTTGAATAAGAATATCTAAAACACCATCTCTGTTTACGTCAACAATACTAAAATATTCAAGTCCTTTATACACAGGCATAATAGTATCTTTTTTATTTGAATACTTATAAACATTATCATAGTATCCTTTTGAGTAAACCACATTCAGAAGCGTTTTTTCTTTAAAATTTTCGACAAAATAGAAAGGTTGAATAATATCATCTTTCCCATCGCCGCTGATGTCGGCAATCAAGACTTTATATCTGGGGACATATCTCCCATTGGGTAAAACATCGTGGGCGTTATTAAGTTCTGTAATGCGTGTGGGCGAAGTATATGAGCCATCTCCTTTTCCTATATAAAGTTGCCATCTTAAACCTTCCAGTTGCGTCCAGTCGTATGTTAAAAGGTCAGTAATTCCATCTCCATTGAAATCGCCTGAATATCTGTCAAAAACAGTGGGTACAGAGGGCAATCTTTTTTTTGATTTGAATTTATCTTCAAAATAATCATATTTGTAAATCAGCAACCTTTCAGCATTACTTACTTCAATTTCACTTTGTCCATCTCCGTCAAAATCTACTACTCTAATTCTGCAAGGTGCCAATACAGAATCAATCAAATTTTCACCAGAAAAATATCCATTCAATAGGAACTCTAAAGAATAGTAATTATTTTGCTTCTTGACGAATGCAATATCAGTACCGCCTTCTCCGTAAAAATTGCCGAATAACATTTCTGAAACATAGGTTATAGCTTTTGCTGCAATTTCGGGTGGATTCGAGTTAGTGGAAATAATTCTATAGTAATAATTTTCTAAATCGGAGTTTGATATCATTTCTGCAATGATCAATTCATCGCACCCATCGCCGTTAACATCAGCAACATAGAAGAAGCAGCTTTGCTTTTTGGGAAAATAATATAAAGGACGATGAGACCCTTCCATTGAGAAAACAAAATTATCAGTTCCGGGAACGCCGGTGTATAATTTCCATGTGTCTCTGGCTGCTCCCAGCCCATAAGCCACATAATCTAAAGTTCCGTCTCCATTAAAATCTCCGGTAACGAATCTCTCATAGGTATAATTAAACAATTTTTTCTGTTCGGCTTTAGAGAGTTTATTAGGTTCACCCCATGTAAATGTAGTAGCATTGAGTTTATTAGTGCAATTTTCACTGTGTAATACTACCTCTTTTAAGTGCGCGGTTGTTTCCCCCGGGTCATTCAGATTGTAAGTAAACTCATATTTACGTACCACACTGTTTTGGTACGAAACGGTAATATATTTGAGCAGTTTGGTTTGCGGTATGGCATAAACCCCAACAAAATAAGTATCTTTATTCAAGGTATTTGTAATGTATTCAAACTGCACTTTAGCATAAGGTTGCAAGCCTGAATTACCGGTGTATTTAATAGAATCAATCCAATACTCTTTAGTGCCATTATCTTTTCCATAGTGAAAAGTCATATAATTTCCTTCTGCGTCTGTCATTTTACTTACTAACCAACTTAATACGGTATTACTGTTAGTTGCTCCCAAAGTCTGTTTAGAGTTGGTGGTATTTCCATATTCAATAATACTGCCGTCATCTGTATATGCTGTAAAAGATTCAGGGTGTCCATTAGTTCCGCCATTAGAAATTATGGTTGTGAAATTTACCATTTCGGTAGTATAATGTGCGCCAACTGCACCGCAATTAAAATTTTTTGAGAGTAGTCTGTTCCCGTCCATCATAAATCTATCCTCCTGACTAAATTTAATTGAAGTAAGATAATCACCGTCCCAATAGCCATAGTAGAGCATTTTTCCGCATCGGGATATTGAAGTCAGTCCCGACAGATTCCACTTCAACCCCAGCAGCCCCATACTGCCCATACTGTTATAACTAATTGAGAGGTTGGGTTGCATACCTTGCGTGCCGGGTACTACTTCAATAGGAATGGTATAGGTGGCCGCACCCGTAGGAGTAACATCTACAGTGCCAGAGATGGCACCCACAGGAAGTTTCGTATTTATTTGCGCTTGCAGCATAAAGGTGTTTGCAAAAATAATGTGCAAAAATAGAATTAATAATTTATGGTTTGGGGTTCTTTTCATAATGTTTTTGTTTTTTGTTTTTACCACAAAGAGCACAAAGGATGCACAAAGGGCACTGAGAATATTTTTTTTACTTTGTGTTCCTTGTGAAAATCATTGTGTTCTTTGTGGTTAAGATTATTTACTATTGTTTAATTATTTTCCAATTTTCTGTTGTGTCATTTATTTGTACTTTCAAGATATATGAACCTGTGGCGAGACCTGCTAATGATATTTCACATATTGCAGAATGGATGGGTTGGGTTTGTAATAACTGCCCATTCATAGAATATAGTTGCAAAGTTCCGTTTTGCATTTTTTCCAAATTGGAAATGGCGAGCGTAATTTTTTCCGTTGCGGGGTTGGGGTAGATTTTCATTTCCACTTGGGCAAGTTTTTCAAGGTAGTATTCGGGGGACTTTTGGGACTCGAAGGACTGCAATTCATCCTGTAACTTGTTACTTGTCACTTGTAACTCGTCACTAATTACTGCTAATGAATCCTCCGGCGGTGCAGGTAGCACTTTTGGGACATCAATCACTTTCCGCACCACACGGTTGCCTGCAGCATCGTATTCGTAATAGCGGGGTAATGGGTTGTTTTGGGCGATGCATAATAGTGGGATGCAAAGCCATAAAAAAAGGGTAATTTTTCGTTTCATAATAATTATTGTTGTTAGTAATTTTTGGCAAAAATACATTTTTTGACTTATAACAATAATTTTTAGTCTATATTTGAATATTTGTTTTCAATTTTTGACCACAGATTTTTCATCAAAAAATCTATTTTTAAAGTTATGAAAAAGGTCTTAGAAAATATTAAAAACATTAGAGAATTAAGAGGATACAGCCAAGATTATCTTGCAGAATTAATGGGCGTTACTCAATCCGCATACGCTCGTTTTGAAAGAGGGGCGACAAAAACTGACTTAAAAACGATTTCTTTATTTGCACAGACAATGGAGATGAACATCATTGATATTATTACCTATCCTGACAAATACATCAATAGCAAGGAAGTTGATACACAAAGTATTTCTTCGGAACCGGAAGTTGTTCTTCAAATAAAGATAACCGGGGATAAAAGGGATGAAATGTTAAGAACCGTTTTTGGTAACAAAGATTTAGAGTTTCAATAATAGTATCTCTCACTACTCACTACTCACTACTCACTACTCACTACTCCTCCCCCTCCTCTTCAATCTTTACTACCTTTTTTGAAGAGAGATAGGTATAGATAGCAGGAATGATGAACAGCGTGAGGAGTGTGGCAAATATCATCCCTCCCATTACGGTAATTCCCATAGCCACACGGCTTTCACTGCCGGCACCGGTGGCTACTGCCATCGGTAAAATACCCAAAACAGTGGCAAAACTGGTCATTAAGATAGGGCGCAAACGGGAAATGGAAGCATCTACAATCGCCTGCCTAAATGGTATGCCGTCCCGCTTTTTCTGATTGGCAAACTCTACAATTAATATTCCGTTTTTGGTTACCAAGCCAATAAGCATAATGAGGGCAATTTGACTGAAAATGTTCATCGTTTGACCAAAAACAGAAAGGGAAAACAAGGCACCCATCAAAGCCAAAGGTACTGTTAGCATAATAATCAGCGGGTCGCGAAAACTTTCAAAGTTGGCGGAAAGCACTAAATAGATGAATATTAACGCTAACACGAACGTAAACAGCAAACTGGAAGAACTTTCCACAAAATCTTTGGAACTGCCCGACAGCGTTGTTTTGTAGTTATCATCAAGAGTTTCCGCAGCAATTCTATCCATCTCGTTAATTCCCTGCCCCAGCGTAAAACCTTTTGCGGGATTGGCAAACACCGTTGCGGAAACAAAACGGTTGTAGCGATAGAGTTGCGGAGGGGTAGAGTTTTCTTTAAAGTCCACCAAATTATTCAAACCAATGAGTTCCCCTTTTTTGTTGCGCACATACACATTCTCGAGGTCGGTGGGTTTGTTCCTGTTTTGTATGTCAAATTGGGTAATAATCTGGTATTGTTTGCCGTTATATATGTAATAACCAATACGTTGGTCGCTCATTGTGAGTTGCAGAGTTCTTGAAATATCCTCCACCGAAACACCCAAAACAGCAGCTTTATCACGATTAATGCTCAGCGTAAGTTCCGGTTTGGTAAATTTCAGGTTGAGGTCGAAAGCAGAAAAGGCGGGAGTTTGCGCTACTTTTTCCATAAAAACAGGAAGTATGGACTTTAAGTCTTGCAGATTTCTTGCTTGAATAACGTACTCTACCGGCATTCCACCGCGGCTGTTTCCAAAGGTTTGCCGTTGGGTCATAATAGTTCTTGCTCCTGTAAACTTGCGCAAAGAAGGAGCAATCTCGTCAAATATCTCTTGCTGAGAACGTTCTCTTTCATCGGGATTTTTCAGAATCACATTCGTAAACGATGAATTGGTACCACCACGCCCCACTAACGAAAACATCATATCCGCTTCGGGAATCTTTTCTTTGAGGTATTGATTGAGTTCTGTGGTGTAGTTGTCCATATATTTGAATGAGGTTCCTTCCGGTGCGGTAGAAGCCACCCGCAGCGAAGAGCGGTCTTCGATGGGTGCCATTTCAGAAGGCAATTTCATCCACAGATAAACCGTAAGTCCCAATGCAATAACCAAAAACAGCGGGGCAATCCAACGCACTTTCATAAATCCGGTTAAGCCCTTTCTATAGACCCTGTTCAGCCACACAAAAAAAGGCTCTGTTACGCGAAATAACCACGATTCTTTTTCGCTATGTTGTAGAAAACGACTGCACATCATTGGGGTTAGACTTAAAGATACAAACATTGATATCGCCACTGCCCCCGCAATTACCAGACTAAACTCCCTAAACAGTCTTCCTGTGGTTCCCTGCAGAAAAACTATGGGAAAAAACACGGCAACTAAGGTTATCGTTGTTGAAACCACCGCAAAATATATCTCTTTCGAGCCCTTAAACGATGCCTGAATCGGCGTAAGTCCCTGCTCTATTTTTTGGTAAATATTCTCCAGCACCACAATCGCATCATCCACCACTAACCCAATAGCCAGCACTATTGCCAAAAGCGTGAGTATGTTAATCGTAAATCCGAAAATATACATAATGAAGAAAGTACCGATTAGCGAGATAGGGATTGCCAAAATGGGAATCAGCGTGGTGCGTATGTTTCTTAAAAACAGAAAGATAATGAGCACTACCAAACAAAAGGCTTCAACAATTGTGGTGCGCACCTCTTTTATTGCGTTTCTAATGTAAATAGTATCGTCGAAAGTTATTTTCGCGTCAATCCCATCAGGGAGATTTTGTTTGATATCAGGCAACACCTCTTTTACCCGATTCACAATATCGATATAATTTGAGCCGGGTTGTGGGATGATAATGCAGTTAACCATCATTTTGCCGTCTCTTTTCAGGATAGAGCGGGTATTTTCGGCGTCTATAACGGCAGTCCCAATGTCGCTGAAGCGAATTACGCGGTTGTTGGATTGTGAGATGATGAGGTTGTTAAAATCATCGATGGTTTGCAGTCTCCCCATAGTACGCACACTTAGTTCGGTGTTTTGCCCTTCAATTCTGCCTGAGGGGAGTTCCACATTCTCGCGGGAAACGGCGAGGCTCACATCGTTGGGCGTGAGTTTATAGGCGGCAAGCAGCATCGGGTCCATTTTAAGTCTAATGGCTAACTTTTTCTCTCCCCAAATCTCTACCGAACTCACTCCCGGAATGGTTTGCAGCCGTTCTTTTACGTAAGAATCGGCGTAAGCACTCACATCGATAATGGAAAAAGTGTTGCTGCTCAAACTCAGTCCGAAGATGGGTTGTGCGTCTGCGTCTGCTTTTGAAACTACAGGCGGGTCAACCTCTTTGGGCAGCATTCGCATAGCGCCGGCAACCTTGTCGCGCACGTCGTTGGCGGCGGTTTCCATTGGAATTTCCAATTCAAACTCGATAGTAATGTAACTGCGCCCGTCTCGGCTGCTGCTCGACATTGAGCGGATGCCCGGGATACCGTTAATGGCAGACTCTAACGGCTCAGTAATTTGTGATTCAATTACATCGGCGTTTGCGCCCACATAACTGGTATATACCGTAATAATCGGCGGGTCAACGCTGGGGTAGTCGCGAACACCCAGAAATAGAAACCCGATAACTCCCACAATAATGAAAAACAGATTCAATACGATGGCAAGCACAGGGCGTTTGATGGAGGTGGAGGATAAGGACATAGCGGGTTATTTTTTTCTAATTTATTCGGCAATTATTCGGTATATTCAGCATCTATTCGGTAAAGTCAAAATTGTATCGGAAATATCGGAAGCATATCGGAAATTTATCGGAAATTTATCGGCAAAATCACTGTTTTATCGGCAATTTTGGGTTTCGGGCATAGAGAATCGGAGGATTTTTTGTATTGGGTTTGTCATAATATAAATATTTTATTTGCCACATTTTCTAAAATCAGAGATAGTTTGGTATTTTTGGTAATTAACTCCGAAGGAGTTGAATGTGAATAACCCCCAATGAAGCGTAGCGATTGGGGGCTCGAAGATACGCTCACATGAGAGAGATAGAATGCCCGTGAGAAAACCCCAACCCGAAGGGTTGAATATGAAAGCGGTCTTCTACGAAAAATATCGAGCATCCGGTTCCATACCATTTTCATTCCATATTCGTAATAGTTCATTATGTGTATTTTCTTTTTTATGATGTACTTGTTGATTTTTAATATAATTGATTAACATATCTTTATCCCTAAAAGCATAAGTGAATGCGGCGTAACCTTCTCCCCATCCATTAAAAGAAGGAAAGTCGGGAGATTGCTTTAGCCAAAGTGATGTGGAAACTTTGATACTTTTTACAAAATCCGCTAAGGCAATACTGGGGTGAAGATCGCATAAAATATGAATATGGTCTTCTATTCCGTTAATCCGGTATAATTTCCCTTTTTTGTTTTTTATTACGCCCCAAATATACTTGTATAATGTAGAAACATTCTCTTGGGCAATAGATGGTTCGCTTTGCTTTGTGCGCAAAACAATGTGGTAAAGTATTTGTGTGTAAGCCATAGATGTAGATATTTATAGTTTGCAAATATATTCTTTTTTCATATTCAACCCTTCGGGTTGTTTGTTGCGCTGCGTGGCGTTTCTACCCCCAATCGCTGCGTGGTGTTTCTACCCCCAATCGCTGCGCTTCATTGGGGGTTATTCGCATTCAGTCCTTCGGACTGCTCCCTCCTTCAATTATTTTAATTTCTTCATCCGTTAAGTTGTATAATTCATACACCAACGCATCAATATCCCGCTCCAGCACCGATGTATCCGCCGCAGGATTCTCTTTCTTGAGAGAAAGAATTTGTGAAACAAGGGTAATGATGGGCTCTCTTATATTTTTGGTAATTAACTCCGAAGGAGTTGAATGTTGATAACCCCGTGCAAGCCGCCTTTGGCGGCGCAGCTCGGGGTGGAATGATGGAGCGGATAACTCCGGAACTCCTACGACGTTTTTCCGCCATCGGCTTTTCATTGTGTGCAATTTTGTTTATTATATCAAAAAACATTTTTTCTACCATAATATTTTTATTTGTTTCCAATAACTTTATCTATCTCTTTCATTATTTCCGCCGTCTCCACCAACACTCTAATTATTTTCCGATAATGTGATACATCCTCATTGTTCAATTTCTTTTCCTTTCTGTCCTTTAGCCATTTTTGCGCAGGTTGGTAACCTCCTATGTAGAAATTCCATGCAACTAAAGGAACATTAACGAAATATTGAGAATCATTAATGTAAACTCTATTGTCTTCATATTTAATTTTTTCCACCTCATGCGTACCTCTAACCCGATAAGTTGCCATACCCTTTTGTGGTTCAATGTTTTCCATAAGATGCAACCCTCTTAATTTTCCGCCCAATTCTACCAAAGCCCAAAATTTTTCAGTATTCTCGGGATAAGGTACTCGCGGAAAATCAATCTTCAAAAACTCTTTGTAACGTTCTCTGTAGGTGGGACTGTGTAAAACAGCATAGATGTAATCCAACAAATCAATGGGGGCAAAACTGTTTTTATCATCACTTTTTTCTGTTACATATTCTAAATTGATAATTTTAGCAATCCTCTCAACAATTAGTGGTAAAAGATTAGTTGTGCGGACAATGGTATTTTCTGTAT
>Ga0209737_10001391_pt1 | contig 17466 bp, 13 predicted proteins | sample TergutCu122P3_FD_187284 | JGI IMG/M metagenome (GOLD analysis project Ga0209737, IMG submission 187284) | Cubitermes ugandensis P3 segment gut microbial communities from Kakamega Forest, Kenya - Cu122 P3 (SPAdes) (version 2) | ecosystem: Host-associated > Arthropoda: Insects > Digestive system...
AATATTCGAAGCCCCCGCCGATCCCGACCCCCACCACCAACGGCGGACAGGGGTTGCCCCCCGCGATTTTTACGGTTTCGGCGATGAAATCCACTATGTCGTCCTCGCCCGCCGAAGGCTCGAACATTTTGATCCTGCTCGCGTTCTCGCTGCCAAACCCCTTGGGCACGCAGACGAGCTCCATTTGGTCACCCCCGACGATTTCGGCATGGATTATCGCAGGGGTGTTGTCGTTTGTGTTCTCGCGCTTCAGCGGGTCCCCCACCACCGAAAAACGCAGATCCCCCTCCGTATAGGCCTCGCGCACGCCTTGGTTTATCGCCTCGGCAAAAAGACCCCCGCATATGTGAACCTCCTGCCCGACCCTCGCGAACACCACCGCCATCCCGGTGTCCTGGCATATGGGCACATTTATCTTTTTCGCGAGTTCCAGGTTTTCCCCGAGCTTTTCGAGCACACTTTTCGCCAGGGGGAAATCCTCAGTTTTTGCGCTGTTTTTGATGCACATCTCGAGGCTTTCGGGCAGGGCCATGTTGGCCGCGATGAATGCCTCTTTTGTTTTCTGCGTTATTACCCTTGCCTCTATTTCGCGCATACCGCAACCTCCCCGTTCACAATCACAAGTTCGGCCCTGCTCATTATTTCCAGCGGGTTGCCGTCGTATAGCACCATGTCGGCGTGTTTGCCCGGTTCGATCGAGCCCACCATTTCGTCTATTCCCAAAATCACCGCCGGGTTTATGGTTATCGATTTCAGCGCGCTGTAAAAATCCAAACCCCCTTTGGCCGCGAGCGCCGCGCAGTAGGGCAGATACTGCAGCGGGGTTTCCGGGTGGTCGGTGGTGATCGAAAACATGATCCCCGCATCGTTCAGGATTTTGGCGTTTTTGAGTTCGAGGTTTTTCATTTCGGGCTTGCCCCGGTCGGAAATTATGGGCCCGACGATCGCCCGTACACCCTCCTTTGCGAGTTCGCCTGCTATGAGGTGCCCCTCCGTGCAGTGCACGATGACAAAATCCAGGCAAAATTCCCTGCATATCCTTATGGCGGTGAATATGTCGTCCGCCCTGTGGGCGTGGATATGGGCGGGCATTTCGCGTTTTATGACGGGCAAAAGCGCTTCGAGCTTCATGTCGAAATCGGGTTCTTCGGGTTTGTCCCCGCCCTTTTCGCGTTCCGCCTTTTTTTCGCCGTATCTGGCCGCCTTTCTGAGGTTTTCCCGGATTATCGCCGCTGTGGCCATCCTTGTTTTCGGGGTTTGCTGTTTTGCCCCGTAGCAAATTTTGGGGTTTTCGCCGAGGGCGAACTTCATGCTCGCGGGGTCGAGGACTGTCATGCCGTCCATTCTTTTCCCATAGGTTTTTATCACGGAAAATTGGCCGCTTATGGGGTTCGCGCTGCCCGGGCCCGTGGCGACGCAGGTCACCCCCGCCGCCAGGGCTTCGGAAAATGCCCTGTCCATGGGGTTGGCGGCATCGAGCGCGCGCAGGTGCGGCGTGCAGGGGTCCGTGATTTCGTTCAGGTCGTCGCCCTCGTTTCGCAGGGAATCCTCATACATCCCCAGATGGGTGTGCGCATCGATGAAACCGGGCAAAAGCCATTTCCCCCCGGCATCCAAAACATCCCCGACATTTTCAAAGTCGCGCATGTCCCCGACTTGCTCTATGAGAGCGCCCGAAGTTTTCACATAGCCGTTCTCTATTGTTTGTCCGCCATTTTTTGCCATCGTGTATATGCGGGCATTTTTGATGACCATCAATCTTTGCGTCTCCTCTGGTTTCCGCTTTTTTTGGGTTCGAGGAATTTCATTTCCGATATTTTTTCCTCGCTGTCGCGCATGAATTTGTTCATCATGTTTTCAAAATCGCGCTGGGGCTTTGCCTCGCCCGTTTTGCGCGTCTCTTTGGCCTCGTCCGCCGGGGCGGCTTTGTCTTCGGGCAGCTTTTTTATGGAGAGCGCCAGCTTGCCGTTTTCGTTTGCGCCTATCACCACGGCTTTCACCGTCTGGCCCATTTCAAACATCCCGCTGATGTCTTTTACAAAACCGGAGGATATCTCGGATATGTGGATCATACCGAAATTCTCGCTGTCTATTTCCACAAAAACCCCGTATTTGGTTATACCCGTGATTTTGCCTTCTATGGTCTCGCCTTTTCGGATTTTCATAAAACGAACGCCATCCCCCCGGTTCAGTTGTCCTCGTTGAAATAAAACATATCCTCGTCTATGTCCCTGTACCCTTTTTCCCGCGCGATTTCCCTGATGTAGTCGTCGTCGATGGGCGCATCCGCTTTTTGCTGCAGCGCCTCGTTTTGTATCCTTTTGTGGTTGTACTCTTTTTTCAGGGATTCTATCCGGTCGCCGTTTTTTCCGTATGAATCAAGGTTTTGGACGATTTTTATGGAAAAAAGGGCGACTATGACCGCAATCGACACCATGGGGATAAACCCCAGTTTGCCTTTTTTCATTTTTTTGGCTATGGTTTTTTTCTGGTTTTTGCTTTTTTTCGCATCCATTTCAAACACTCCCCCACAATATTTGATTATTGGGCCAGAACCTCGTACATGTCGGCCGCCCCGGCCTTTTGCACGTGCTCCTTTATTTCGGTGACTTTCACCTTGAGCCTTTTTTCGCCGAACGAAATTTCGATTATATCGTTCTCCTTCAGTTCGTGCGAGGGCTTCGCGGTTTTGCCGTTCACCGAAACCCGCCCGCCGTCGCAGGCCTCGCATGCGACCGTGCGCCTTTTTATGAGGCGCGAAACTTTCAGGTATTTGTCAAGCCTCATCGTTTTCAACTCCCGCCGTTTTTGATTGCCGCTATCTACCTATCTACAATGATACCATTTATTTTTTTAATTGTCAAGAATTTTTTTAAATTTATTGACTTTTTTTTGTTTTTGGTATACAATATATATTAACAAAATACAATCGGAGGCTTCTATCCCTATGAAAACGAAAATTTTGTCTTTGGTGGTTTCGGCTTTTTTGATTTTGGCAATGGTTCCCATATCCGAAAGAGCCGCAGCCTACGGCGTATTCCAGACCGCCGTCGCCATAAACCTGAACACCACGGCCTCGTCCAATCTGAAATCCGCCAACGACGTGAACTATTTCAAGATAAATGTCCCCTACCACGGGGCGCTCAGCCTGTCGTTTTCGGTGGGGAGCGCAAACGACGCGGGAAACTGGGTCATGCTGCTCTATGACGAAAACGAAAAACAACTGCAGATGGAACGGGTGGGCTCGGGCGGGCAGGTGCTGAACATGATCAGGACAAACAAATTGGACAAGCTGCGTCTGCCCCCGGGCGAATACTACATAAAAGTCACCGCCTACAGCACCGCCTCCTTTTCGGATGCGACCTATATGGTCTATGCCGAATTTGCCCCCGAAAGGAGCTCCGCCCACGAAAAGGAATTCAACGACACCCCCGAAACGGCCACAAACATTCTGCTGAATGCCGCGGTGAAGGGCAATTTGAGCAGTCCGGAAGACCGCGACTATTTCAGGTTTGCCATATCGGACCACCGGGAAATAACAATCGAGTTCACCACCCCGGACTCCGTGGTTTCCGATATGTGGACAATATACCTCCAGGATTCCAGAGGGGGGGTCGCCACATACCATGCGGGAAGACTAGGGGCGGCGGTGAACGGTTTTCGCAATTTTGTCTCCGAGGAATTGGTTTTGGACCCGGGGTTGTACTACATCGTGGTTTACCAATACGAAAAATCCTACTCGAATGAGGACTATTCCCTGCTTTTGCATTCGGAGCTGGCTCCCGTGCCCGATGTCTGGGACGACGGGTATATATACGCATATCCCACGCAGGTGCCCGACGCCTCGTACAACGTGAACATCGAAATGCCGGGGCAGATAAAAAACGCCGGCGATTTCAACAATTTCGATTTCGGCCTCCGCTACAGCGGCTCGGTGAGGGTGGACTTCATCACCCCGTCCTCCGTGACGAAACAGTCCTGGATCCTCTGCATTTTCGACAAAAACAACAAGCTGTTCTATTCCGGCAAATGCGGGGACGAGGGGGAATACAACTATTCGGCCGGGACGCTGAAAAAAAGCTCGGACAAGATAAGGGTCCCCGCCGGGAGCTATTATGTCCAGATCCTGCCGATAAACGCCTATGACTATTCCACCGCCGCATACAGGGTGAAGATAAACTACACCCCGGAGGCAAGGGAGGCGATGTATTCGGATGTCGAGCTCTACGAAACCGAATACAACGATTCGGCATATTTCGCAAACGAGCTCCCCTTCGGCTCGGCCATGACCGCGAACATGAACGACTACACGGATATCGACTATTTCAAATTCACGCTGGCCCAAAACAGCAGCGTGAACATATCGTTTTTCTCGCCGGCATCCGTCAGGCAGAACAACTGGGTGGCGGAGCTTTTCAGAAGCGGGGACACGGCCGCCGAACTGGTCTACAAAAACTATTTCGGCGCGGAGGGCGAACACGAAAGCCCGGCTTCCGGGTACAAAAAATCTCTTTCGAAGAATATACGGCTCTCTCCGGGGACGTACTACATAAAGGTGAGCGCGTACAACATCATAAACTACTCAAACGGCGACTACAGGGTGATGGTCGGGTTCACGGAGGAAAACAGTCCCTATGGCCTGTATGAGTCCGAGCCCAACAACACCCCCGAGACCGCCGACCTGCTCGGTTTCAACACAGACATGACGGCGGATATTTCGAGCCTCGGCGATGTTGACTATTTCAAGATATGCGTGGACGAAGCGATGGAAATCCAGATAAAGTTCACCGTGAGCACGAGGGCGAACTCGAATTTCTGGGCGATAAAGCTGTACGACTCCAACCAAAAGGAATTCAAATTCTACAAAGTGGGCGAGGGTGGCGTGTTTTTGCCGGACAACATGAAATATTTCAAAACGGAGAAGATCCCGCTCGGGCCGGGGGACTATTTTGTCTCGATCCTCCCATACAGCAAGACGGAGTTTTCAAGGGAGGAATACACCATAAAGGTTTTGGACACGGCGGGGCAAATCGTCGATTTGTACACATACCCTGCGGACAAACCTTCGGATTGGGCGCTGTACGAAGTGGGGTACGCATATGGCTACGGCCTTGTCCCGTCGAGTTACATGAAAAATTTCCGCGACCCCATAAAACGCGAGGAATTCTGCATGCTGGCGGTGAGGTTTCTGGAAACGACCGAAAAGAAACCCATCGCGGAGATACTCTCCGAAAGGGGCCAAGCGATCGAATACGGCGTGTTCGACGACACGGACGATCTGTACATACTGTCGGCCTACGCGCTCGGGGTGGTGAACGGGAAGGGCAACAGGACCTTCGACCCGGGGGGAAACATAACAAGGGAGGAGGCCGCCGCCATGCTCACGAGGGTCGGCAGGCTCGAAAATATATCGATAAATGTAAATCCGCTCGAATTTACCGACGAATCGAGTTTTGCCCCCTGGGGCGCCGAAGTGATCAGATACGTTTCGGGCTGCATGGATACGAGGGGCAACCGTATCATGAACGGGTACACGGACGGCGGGTTCCACCCGAAGGAACCGTACTCGAGGCAGCAGGCGTTTATGACGGTGTTCCGGCTGTACGCCATGAAAACCGGCAGGTAAAGGCGGTGAATGTGGCAGTCGTTGTTTCGCCCTATACGGCCATATTTTCGTGGGACGGCCCCGGGGACGGCCCATATGAACTCGCGGTGGCCGCGGACGAATCGCTGGAAAACATCGTTTTGTGCGAGCGTGGCATCGACAAAAGAGAATTCCGCGCGGCGCTGTGCCCGGGGCGGGACTATTGGTGGAGCGCAAACGGCAAAAGGGGCAATTTTCGCACCCCCGAACCCCGGATACTGCACGATGCGCTCGCAGCCGAAAAATTCGGCCCGGCAAGGCCCAAAAACCATTTTGCGGTCCCGTTCCCGCCGCATATAACGGCCCCGCTCCCCATCGACGAAAATATGCCCGTCTCCCCGTGGTACTGCGTCAAGGAATATAGTTCGCCCCCGCCGCCTGCATTTGATAGGATACGCCACATGCTCCCCTGCCCCATCCTGGAGGGCGACGAAAACCGCCCCCTTTTGGACGCCTACTGGTACGCCTGGCAAATCGCCTTCGACCGCTGGCTCTATGAGCCCTATGAAAAAGGGCAAGCGGTCGCCAACATATGCGGCTGCCGGGATTGGGGCGAATTCGGCTCGACCGTGGATTACGACACCTTTTTCATCATGCAGTTTGTGCGCTATGCGCGCGGCGCATACCCCTACATAGACAGCTACGACAATATGTACGCCCGGCAGCACGAAAACGGCATGATAAACAAAGAGGGGGACAACAGCAATTTCGAGGTGTACTCGTCGTCGCCCACGATGCCCACCGCCCTCGCCTGGGCGGAATGGGAGAACTACTTGGTCAGCGGCGACAAAAACCGCCTGGGAAACGTGCTTTTGCCTCTTGTAAAACTGTATGAATGGTTTTCGTGCTACCAGAGGGATGTGGACGGCTTCTACTACAGCGGGCAGGGCGGGCACGGCGACTGGAGCATCTGCGCAAATGCGTTTCAGGCGCTCAGCGCGAAATCCCTTGCGGACATCGCCCGCGAGACCGGCAGAAATGACCTGAGCGAATATTTCACGCAAGAGTTCGAAAACACCAAAGAGCTGATCAACGGGAGGCTCTGGGACGAAGCGGGTGCGTTCTACAGCTTCAAAACGCCGGACGGCGGGTTTGCGACGCATATAAGGCCGGGCAAAACCTTCAAGTATGCGCGTTCGTTCGATGTGCTGCTGGCAAAAGCGGCCCCGGCCGACCGCGCGGGCAGGGTGATAGGGCAGATGCTGGACCCGGAGGTATTCATGGGTCCCTACGGCATACGCTCCCTGTCGCTCGATTCCAATGTATATGTCGTGGACGCGGACCACATCGCGGAGGCGGGCGACGACAATGCGCTGGACACCGCTTTCGATTTTCAAAAAACGGTGTGGGCGCCCGTCATGGTGACGGCGCTGCATTCGCTGGACCATTACGGCTACACAAAAGAGGCGGCCGATTTGGGCGAACGCTACGCCCGCGCCATAGCGGAGGGCTATATGCTCTGCGGCGACATCAGGGAATATTCGTTTGCCGACAGAATCGGCATGGAGGGGCACCACAATTTTGTGGGCTGGAGCGGGTACGGGCCCATCGCGTGCCTGATCGAGTATGTGCTCGGCTTCAAGACAAACGCCCCCGAAAACACGGTGTGCTGGGATATACGCCAGACTTGCCGCCACGGCCTCGAGAAGCTGTGTTTCGGGGACATAACGGCGGGGTTTGTATGCGAGGCGCACCCGGGCCACGGCGAAAAACGCCGCATCAGCGTGACATCGGACGGGAGTTTCACGCTGGTGGTAAGAAACGGGGGCGATACGGCCACCTTCGAGGTTGCGCCCGGCGTATCCGAATATTTGTGCTGAATCATCAAGAAAGGAAAGGAAGTCGAAAGTGAAAAAAATTATAGCTGCTTTATTTGCAATACCAATTTCGGCTGTGATATTAAGAATTTCCATATGCTGATATGGCAAATTAGGGTATTGCTTTGCTACTTCATTTTCATACAATCGAATGGTTAAAAAATCATTTTCGATCGATGTCCATTCGCTATGCAAATTTGGCGGTTGTCCCGATGCTCCCAAACTGTAAACAATCATTCGAGTATTAGTTAGATAGATAGTATCCCCTGATGAACTCCAATTCCCTTTTCTTAATACGTATCTTTTACTGGCAATACCAGTTACGTCAAAAGGATTACCATAATGTGAATTGGTATTAAATGCGAACGTGCCATCGTCATAGAATATAAAATAATAGCTGAAACCGTCCAGAGCACTTCGCCATGGTCCGACTATTGCCGGGTCGATGTTTCCGCTCGGCGGCTTTGTCGTTTCGCCTTTCACAATATCATACAGCCGCATAATCGTAACTATGCTCTGCTCCCTTGTGTACGCGCCTTTGGGCGAAAACGTGTTGTTCCCTACGCCGCTTACCACGCCGACAAATGCCATTTTTTCCACGTTCACGTCTTTTGTGTCGGTGAACGTCGTGCGCCCGGTAATCGTGCCTTTTTGGTTTTCATACAGCGCAGTGGCCAACGCGCAAAACTCGGCGCGGGTGATGTCCTGCTGATACTTGGACTGTATCATGTGGTACAGCCGCTCGTCCCCCGCCGCCTCCGCCGCCCACAGCAGCCGCTCGTACTCCTCTTTCGTCAGCACCCGCCCGTCGGGCAGGAACGACGTTTGGGTCCTGAGCGGCTTCACCATGATGCCCAGCCCGTAGTACGCGAACAGGCCGTTGGCCGCCGCGAGCATCGAGTTGATGCTCGCCGCGCCGTGCGTCGCACCCAGGCTCTCCTTCCACGCCACCGCGCCCTCCTTGGTCACGGGCGCACCGCCCAGATACGCCGCTAGTGCACCTATGTCCCGGGCGTATTTGTCTATCGTGTTGTCCGCGCTTTCCTCGGATTTGAGGTACTGTATGTACTGGTCTATTTTGTCCCCCGTGATCGTGAATGTGTTGTTCTCCATGTGTTTGCCCTCCCGTTTTTTTGGTTTGTAATAGACGATTGTAAGTCGAATTTGTTTGGTTTTGTGCGGATATTTGCAAATGATAAAATCTGATTTGTCTCCGCACCATGAACACACTCGTAGGGACGCACATTGTGCGTCCGTGCAAACACACCAGTTTTACGTCGGTTTTGTTGGTTCACGCGGACGAACACTGTTCGTCCCTACGATTCCCTACGATTTCCTACGCTTTTCCCCTTCTCGTTTCGCCATCGCCTTTGGTTTGTAAAGATATGGTATAGGTATATAGTGTGGCATACTCCCCCGTCTTTGTCAATGGGGGATTTTTATACGGGCGCACAAAACAAAAAAAGCCCCGGAGTTTTCATCCGGGGCTTTCGTTTTGTTTGTCAGAGTTATTCCGCCGCCATTTTTTGGGCCGCGAGCCGCCTTGCTATAGCCACGGCTCTGCTGCATGTCTCATAGGCGCTTCGCTCTATAAAAACGTCTTCGCCCTGTTTTGTTTTCGCGGTGTTGTCCTGGGCGAAAGCTGCGATCATGACCCCGCGCAGGTCGCCCAGCCGCAAAAACATGTTGGTCAAAAAATCCTCCATGTCCACATAGGCAATATCCTGTATCAGCAACATGACCTTCCCGCTTAGTTTGGCGGCGAGTTTTTCAAAACCGCCCCATTTGAGCATTATGCTGTTGTTGACCGCACGGAGGTTCCCTATCTTCAGTATCGCATCGGCGTGGTTTTCCGCATTTCCGCAAAAATGCAGGCAGCCGCCCCCGAAAACCCCGAATATTTTGGAATATTCGGGCACGACAAACTCCTCGTACAGCTCCGGGCTTATAGTCACGATGTCGTCGTCCGAAAGCCATACGCCGATCCCTTCGGGCGCCCACCAGCCCTGAAGCCCATTGCTCTGGTCCAACGGCTCCCCCGCGATTTCTTTTTGCGCTTTCACCCAAACGACAAAAGATTCGCTGACAATAGAAAGCAGGTCGCGAACCGCTTCCGGCTCGTCGTACATCCAGTAAAACAGGCTGTCGTAGCCGCACATCTGCGCCGCCGTGGAGAGCGGGCTGTTCAGGTCCGTGAGCCCCACCGGCAGATCGCTTTTGCGCTTCGCATATTCCATTGTTTTGAGCACCCTCGGCATCCAGCCGTCGGAATGCGGGTCGGCCGGTTTGAGGCGCGCGATGTCCTTTACCGAATTTATGCACTTGCCGACAATCGAAGGGTCTTCCCCATACCCCTTTGAATCTCGGTAGGGGCAGCCAAACGCAGAGGCCAAAACCCCCGTGCCGAACCAGGGCATAAAATACGGCACGGTGTCGTCGTCTGTATTTTTCAAATGCGCTTCAAATCTCTTTTCCTGAAAATCCACCATTTCGGCCGGATCGGTCCAATACGACGGTCTCCGGTTCCGGTCCCCGAAACCATAATAACAGGAGGTATTCACAATGACGGGGAAATCTTCGGGCCCGCGAAGGTTTTGCAACTTTGAAGCGCGCGCGATTTTTTCACAGCGGGCGGCCATGTCGTAGCCGCGCCATTCTTTTGGATATCCCATAGATCAAATACCTCTCAAATCATTGTGCGTACATGCTTCTTTTTTTGTAGTGCGTGTGCAGCAGGTGGTGCGCCTTTTCGCTGCCCGGTTTTTCGAGGTAGTTTTCATACAGCTCTTTTATAATCGGGTTTTCGTGGCTTTTTCTTATCGTCAGCTTCGCGTCCTCGGTATAGAGAGCGTTTGACCTCGCGGTTTTCAGGTCTTTGAAATTTTTCATGTTCATCGGCTGGACCGGCTGCCCGCCGCCGTTTATGCAGCCCCCCGGGCACCCCATTATCTCGATGAAGTGCGCGTCGAGCTCGCCTTTTTTGACCGCGTTCAACAGTTTCTTCGCGTTTGCCGTGCCGCTCGCCACCGCGACCTTGATCTCCAGGTCGCCGATTTTGTACGAGGCCTTTTTTATGCCCTCTATACCCCGGACCTCGGTAAAATCGATTTTTTCGAGGGGTTTGCCCAGTATCGTCTCGGCGGCAGTCCGCAGCGCCGCCTCCATGACGCCCCCGGTGGTGCCGAATATAAGGCCCGCGCCCGAACCCGTGCCTATCGGCGAATCGAAGGGCTCATCGGGCAGGTCGTGGAAGTTGATGCCCGCGCGGGTTATCATCCTGCCGAGCTCGCGGGTGGTGATCGCCACATCGACATCGCTCACCCCGTTTGCCGACTGGCCTTCCCTGGTCATCTCGAATTTCTTGGCGGTGCAGGGGATAACGGAAACCACGCATATGTCCCTGGGGTTCAGGCCTTTCTTTTGGGCATAGTAGGACTTGTATATCGCGCCGAACATCTGCTGCGGCGATTTGCAGCTCGAGAGGTTGCCGATGAATTCGGGGAAATAGTGTTCGCAGTATTTTATCCAGCCCGGCGAGCACGAAGTGAGAAGCGGGAGCTTCCCTTTGTTCTGTATCCTCTCGATGAGTTCGTTTGCCTCTTCCATGATCGTGAGGTCGGCGGTCATGTCCATGTCATAGACCCCGTCAAAACCCATGCGCTTGAGCGCCGCCACCATCTTGCCCTGGACGAACGAGCCGGGCTCCATGCCGAAACACTCGCCCAGCGTGGCCCTGATCGAGGGGGCGGTGCAGATCACCGTGTGTCTGGCCGGGTTTTCTATGGCTTCCCAGATCTTCTGCGTGTCGTCTTTTTCGTAGAGCGCCCCCGTGGGGCAGGCCACTATGCACTGGCCGCAGGATATGCAGGGCACATCGGCGAGGTTGAGCTCAAAGGCGCAGCCTATGTGGGTTTCAAAGCCGCGGTCGTTTGCCCCGATCACGGAAATGTCCTGGAGCTTGTTGCAGGCGGCCACGCAGCGCTTGCATTTTATGCACTTGTTGTTGTCCCGGACCAAAAATATCGTCGAGTGCTCGACGGGGAATTCGACCCTCTCGCCTTTGAAATAATTCTCGTCGTCCACGGAGAAATCCTTGCACATCTTCTGCAGCTCGCAGTTTTGGTTCCTGATGCAGCTCAGGCAGTCCTTCTGGTGGTCGGACAGAATCAACTCGAGGTTGATTTTCCTCGCCTTCTGCACCGCGAGGGTGTTGGTGAATATCTCCATATTTTCGGATATGGGCTGGACGCAGGCGGCTACAAGCGATTTCGCGTTTTTGACCTCGACCAAGCAGATCCGGCAGGAGCCTATCGCATTTATGTCCTTCATGTAGCAGAGCGTGGGGATGTCGATGGAGGCCGCCTTGCAGGCCTCGAGTATCGTCAGTTCCTTTTTGACGCTGTATTCCTTGCCGTTTATCTTTATGTTTATGTTATCCATGTTAAAAATATCCTCCCGTAAAACTTACCTTTTACTTATCTTTTTATAATGGCGTCAAATTTGCACTTTTTCTCGCATTCGCCGCACTTGATGCACTTTGACTGGTCGATCGTGTGGGGTTTTTTTGCCTCGCCGGAAATTGCGTTTGTGGGGCATACCTTCGCACAGACGGTGCAGCCCTTGCATTTGTCTTCGATTATGGTGTATTTCAGCAGGTTTTTGCACACGCCCGCCGAGCATTTTTTGTCTTTTATGTGCTCTTCGTACTCATGGCGGAAATAGCGCATGGTGGTGAGTATCGGGTTTGGCGCGGTCTGGCCCAGCGCGCACAGGGAAGAGGCCTTCACGTGGTTGCACAGCGCCTCGAGTTTTTCCAAGTCTTCCATCTCGCCGTTGCCCGATATGATCTTTTCGAGCATCTCGTATATGCGTTTTGTGCCTATGCGGCAGGGGACGCATTTCCCGCAGGATTCGTCCACGGTGAAATCCAAAAAGTATCTGGCTATGTCCACCATGCAGGTGTCTTCGTCCATGATGATCAGCCCACCCGAACCCATCATCGAGCCTATCGCGGCAAGGCTTTCGTAATCGATGGGTGTATCGATCAGGCTCGCGGGGATGCAGCCCCCCGAAGGGCCGCCCGTCTGGGCCGCCTTGAATTTTTTGCCGTTCGGGATCCCCCCGCCGATTTCCTCCACCACTTTTCGCAATGTGGTGCCCATGGGGATCTCGACGAGCCCTGTGTTCTCGATCTTGCCGCCCAGGGCGAATACCTTCGTGCCTTTCGATTTTTCCGTGCCCACCGAGGCAAACCATTCGGGGCCGTTCAATATGATCTGCGCGATGTTGGCGAATGTCTCCACGTTGTTGAGTATCGTGGGCTGCCCGAAGAGCCCTTTGACCGCCGGGTAAGGCGGCCTCGGCTTGGGTTCGCCCCTGTTGCCCTCGAGCGAGGTCAATAGAGCGGTTTCCTCCCCGCACACAAACGCCCCCGCCCCGAGCCTTATGGTTATATCGAAACCAAACCCGGAACCCATGATGTCCTCGCCCAGAAGCCCCAGCAGCTTCGCCTGGCCGATCGCGATCTCGAGCCGTTTCACCGCTATGGGGTATTCGGCGCGTATATAGACATAGCCTTCGCTTGCCCCGATGGCGTACCCCGCTATCGCCATGGCCTCTATCACCGCATGGGGGTCGCCTTCCAGCACCGACCTGTCCATAAACGCCCCGGGGTCGCCCTCGTCGGCGTTGCAGCAGACGTATTTTTTGCCCGAAACGGACTTCGAGGCGAACTCCCACTTCATGCCCGTCGAGAAGCCCGCGCCCCCCCTGCCCCGCAGCCCCGAATCCTTGACGCATTTTATGACCTCCCCGGGGGTCATTTCCGTCAGGGCCTTGGCAAGGGCCAGGTAGCCGTCGCTTGCTATATATTCGTCTATATCCTCGGGGTCGATCACCCCGCAGTTTCTGAGCGCTATCCTTTTTTGGTTTTTGTAGAACGGGGTGTCATTGAGCGACACCAAGCTCCCCCCCGCGGCGGCCGCATCATAGACGAGGCGTTTCACCGGCTTGCCCTTGATCAGATGCTCCCTCACGATTTCGTCGGCGTCCCCGACGGTGACTTTCGCATAGACGGTGGCGCCGGGATAGACCACCAAAACCGGCCCGACGGAACAAAACCCCTGGCAGCCGGTCGCGACCACCTTTATTTCGTCTTCGAATCCATATTTTTTTATGGATTCCTCGATCGCCGAAGCGACTTCCCTGCAGCCGGAAGCGGTGCAGCTCGTCCCCTTGCAGATCAATATATGAGAACGTATCATCAGTTTTAAACCTCCTTAGTGTGTTTAATTGGCGTGGGCGGTCGCCGCGCCTATTGTGTAATCATTCACTATCCTGCCGCCGATTATGTGGCCTTCCACGATTTCCCTCGCCTTGCCGGCATCCATTTTCACATATGTGACCTTTTGCTTCCCCTCTTCGAACACTTCCATTATCGGCTCATACTGGCAGAGGCCGATGCAGCCCGCCTGGGCCAAAACCACGTTTTCGAGTTTGTTTTTTTTGACTTCTTCGTTTAAGGCTTCCATGATGGGCTTTGCCCCCGCCGCGATCCCGCATGTGGCCATCCCCACGATGATTTTCATGCCGTCTTTCTTCAGCGCGAATTTGAGTTTGGCGTTTTCCCCGTAGGCTCTGAGTTCCGCCACGTTTCTGATTTTCATTTTGTTTCTCCTTTATCACAGATTACTTTTTATACTTCGCCAGTATGGCATCTATGTCCTCGAGTTTGAGCCTGCCATAGACGTCTTCGTTTATCGTCATCACCGGGGCGAGCCCGCAGGCCCCGATGCACCTCGTCGCCTCGAGCGAATATTTGCCGTCGCCCGAGGTCTCGCCGGGTTTCACTTTCAGGGTGTCCGATATTTTTTCGAGTATCGCCCCGCTCCCCTTCACGTAGCAGGCCGTGCCGAGGCAGACCGCAATCGCCGTCTCGCCCTTGGGGTTGAGCACAAACTGCGAGTAGAACGTCACCACCCCGTAGATCTCCTCCAGACTGACCTCCATCCCGTCGGCGATCATCTTCTGGACTTCAATGGGCAGATACCCGTAGATGCTCTGCGCCTTCTGCAAAACCGGCATCAGCGCCCCCCTCACGTTTTTGTATTCGTCGATGACCTGCGCGAGCATTGCCTCCTGTTCCTGCGTCCCGTGAAAACTCACCGTCGTCATTTTCTTTTTCATTGCAAAATTAACCTCCGATATTTTTATGTTAGTTATATTATATACCAATTATATTTTTTAATCTTCATGAATTTGTTAAATTTTTAACAATATTTTTATCCAAAATCATTCGAAATTATTCGAAATTTTCGCTTTTCATAGTCATTTCGATAAACTGCTGCTTGTCTATGAGGAGTTTTCGGGGTTTGGAGCCCTCGAAGGGCCCGATTATGCCCATTTTTTCCATGGTGTCCACGATGCGCGCCGCCCTCGCGTAGCCCAGCGACAGCTTGGTTTGCAAAAGCGAGGTGGATATGCGGCCGTTGTCGAGCGCCACCTCGATCGCGGATTTCAGCATGGAGTCCTTCCTGAATTCGTCGTCGGGGTTGATCTCCTCTTCTTTTTCCTTTATCTTGGCGCCCTTTGTGTTGCAGCGGGCCGCCTCCTGCTCGATCTCGTTTGCGATGTCCTCGTCATAATTCCCGTCGGATTGTTTTTTCCAGAATTCGATGACATTCAGGCTGTCCTTTTCGCTGATGAACGCGCCCTGCACCCGTATGGGTTTGCTCCCGGTGGGCACATAGAGCATATCGCCGAGCCCGATGAGCTTTTCCGCGCCGCCCACGTTTATTATCGTCCGCGAATCCTGCGGCGCCACCACCGTGAAGGCTATCCTGGTCGGTATGTTCGCCTTGATAAGGCCCGTTATCACATCGACCGAAGGCCGCTGCGTGGCCACGATCAGGTGCAGCCCCGCCGCCCTCGCTTTCGCGGCGAGCCGGTTCACGGACTGCTCCACGTCCGCCGGCGCGGTCAGCATCAGATCGGCGAGCTCGTCGATGATTATCACTATCTGCGTCAGCGGCTCTGAGAGCGGGTCGTCTTTGATCGATTCGTTGTAGGCCCGAAAATCCCGCACGCCTTTTTCCTCGATGAGCATATACCTGTTTTCCATTTCGTTGACAGCCCAGGCGAGTGCGCCCGCCGCCTTTCTGGGGTCGCTCACCACGGGCACGAGCAGATGGGGTATCCCGTTGTATATATTGAGCTCCACCTTTTTGGGGTCTATCAAAATCAATTTCACTTCGTTTGGCGAGGCTTTGTACAAAATGCTGGTTATGATGGCGTTCATGCAGATGGATTTGCCCATGCCGGTCGCCCCGGCGATCAGTAGATGGGGCATTTTGGCGATATCCGAAAATATCGCATTTCCCGCCACGTCTTTGCCCAGCGCAATCGTGATTCTGCTTGCGGCGTCGGCGAACTTCTGGTCTTCCAAAAGGGTCCGCAGATACACGATCTCGCGCACTTTGTTTGGCACCTCGATGCCTATCGCGGCTTTGCCCGGTATGGGCGCCTCTATCCTGACCTCCGCCGCCAGATTGAGCGAAATATCGTTTGCAAGCGTCACGATCGAGTTCACCTTGACCCCCGAATCCGGCGATATTTCATATCTTGTTATCGAAGGGCCCCTCGAATACCCGTAAATATTCGTTTTCACCCCGAAGCTTTTGAGCGTATCTATGAGTTTCTGGGCCGTGGTATGCAGCTCCTCGCTGATGTCGATATTTGCGTTGCTCGTGTCTTTGGTCAAGTAGCTTATGGGGGGGAAGGCGTATTCCTTTTTTGCCTTCGGCGCTTCGCCGGAGATTTCGACGGAGGAGTTGGACGAATTGGACGAATTGGAAGACTTTGCGATTGTGTCGGGTTCATCGTCCCTCTCCAAAGGGATGGATTCGATGATCTGCATATCGCCCGCCTCGAAATTTTCTTCGATTTCTTCGATTTTTTCTATTCTTTTTATTTCTTCGATTTTTTCGGGCACAAAAATTTCCCTTTCGGGCACTATGGGCAAAGCTCCGAATACAATCCCGTCATCGGGATTTTCGGGAGCCGGCGCATTTATTTTTTCCTCTTCGTCCGTAAAACTGTTGGCAAAAGGGTTGTCGCCCATGTCAAACCCGCTTTGTTCGCCCCGTTTTGAAGGTTTTGAAGGCTTTTTGTTTTTTCGCGAACCGTTCAGATCTATCGGGTCGTCGTCTTCAAAAGAGTTATATGCAGGCTTGGGTTTTGCCGCGCGGGGGGCGGCATTTTGGACTTGCGGAGGCGGCGGGGGTTCGCGGCGGGTTTGGGGCATCGGTGCCTCCGGCAAGGGCCTTTGGGGCTTATGCTCCCTGACCAACGCGATTATGTTTCTTATGATCCCCTGGGGGGTATAGCCGAACAAAAACGTGGCGAACACCGCCGAAAGCGGCAAAACGAATATCCAGGCCCCCACAACGCCCACGCAGCGCCGCAGGGTCTCGGCCAGATACCCCCCGAAAAACCCGCCCCCGTTCGACATTCTGCCGTTTTCGAATATCTTTTCGAGGCTGTACCCCGCATCGACGCCCTCCTTCCAGCCCAAGTGGAACATGGAGGCGACCAAAACGACGCAGACCGCCGAAAATATGATCCTGTACTTGAAAAACCCGCTCTTTATGTCCCTTTTCATAAACACCGCGACCGCAATCGTCAGCACCGGGACAAGTATGGCCACCGACCCGAAAAGCCCGTGGAATATATTGCGGGTGAAAACCCCGATCCCGCCCACGCTGTCGGGCCCGCTGACAAAAAACGTGACGATTATGTATATGGAAAGCACAATCAGCACAAAAGGCGCGACGTTCTGCACGACCGCATTTGCCTCGGTTTTTTCGGTTTTTTTGTTGTTTTTTGCGGCACGGTTTGGAAGTTTCGGCTTGTTTTTCGGTGTGCTTTTTCCTTGCGGTCTTCCCCGTTTTGCGCTTCTTCTTTTTTGCTCCATTTTTACTCCCCTTTTATCCAAAAATTATCGCAATC
>Ga0209737_10001392_pt1 | contig 17460 bp, 24 predicted proteins | sample TergutCu122P3_FD_187284 | JGI IMG/M metagenome (GOLD analysis project Ga0209737, IMG submission 187284) | Cubitermes ugandensis P3 segment gut microbial communities from Kakamega Forest, Kenya - Cu122 P3 (SPAdes) (version 2) | ecosystem: Host-associated > Arthropoda: Insects > Digestive system...
AAATGAAGCATTCATTTACAAGGAGTGGAGGCAAGGTAATACACACTGGTTCGGTGGCCATCGCGGGTGGGTGGTGTATCAGGCGTCGTTTGCGACGTGGTAATGCTGGAATATTACGTTTAACTATGTGTACATCTGATCTGTAGTATGCTATTTCCTGTGAAGTGCAAGCAGATCGGATATGCAAAACAAATGCCTGTTGGTGAAAAAGCATATTTTAGTTCAGAATATCTCATTCACGAGATTGAAAACGGAGTATATGAAATTAGTAAAGTTACTCTTGCTGATGAACCAGGACTTGTGCGAACAGTGCTTGACACGACGATTATTGCACGATCTGATGAGATCTGTGTGTATCCAAAACGTGTACAGTTGCACAACCGCACGGATTTGATTCTTCGGGCATCACGGACAGGAAAGCGATGTACCCTTTTTATTGGCATAGACGAGCACATGAATTTTGTATGCAATCCTGATGTGCAGGTGCTCGTACCTGTACATGTATATGATCTCATCCCACCATTTCCTCACCTCTCTGAGACATTGCGAGAACTTGAAGAAACTGGAATATTTGGGGAGCTTGAAATCTGTTTTAAGCATCATATCGAAGATATTAGAGATAGTCATGCAGATGTATACCCGTGCCGGGCTGGAGGAACTGAAAAAAGCATTGATAATGATCTTCTTTTGGAAGGTGAGAGGGTTGCAGGTTGCATGACTGCACGTCAGATCATTGCTGAATGTTATGATGTTGATTTTGATCTGCATGATATCTGTCCAGCAAATGTTGCATCGGAAAGTCATACATCACCATATATTGCACGATGCTGTCGCCTGGAACGAGGAGGGCTTGTACAGACTGCGGATCAGATTGGATATATTGTGCACTGGGGTGCTTCTCCAAAAGCAATAAGTGATGCAGTTTTTGAGCTGATATCTACATATAAACAACGTCACGTTTCATAGTTGACGACTCTATATGCTTTGTTCCGGCAGGAGTGATTTCTCTTCCCTGAGGAGTTCTCTTAATGAAACCACTTTGAATCAAAAATGGCTCATGAACATCCTCTATCGTTTTTACATCTTCACCAATGGATATAGCAAGTGTTTTTAATCCTACCGGGCCACCGTTAAAACTATATGCAATTGTTTGGAGCACCATTCTATCTATTTCATCGAGTCCAAGCTGATCTACTCCAAGTAAAATGAGGGCTTGATCTGCTAAAGGAGCAGTAATGGTTCCATCCCCTTTTACGAAGGCATAGTCACGTACCCGTCGAAGAAGGCGGTTTGCAATTCGTGGAGTTCCTCTACTTCGCTTTGCAATTTCTGCTGCACCATCTGATGTTATTGGGATCTCAAGAATGGCAGCACTACGAAGGATGATTGTCGTCAGATCTAATGGTTCATAGAGATGCAAGCGGAGTAATATCCCAAACCGATCTCTGAATGGAGAGCCGAGCAGGCCGGTACGTGTTGTTGCTCCAACAAGAGTAAAGCGTTCAAGGTGGAGTTGAATGGATCGTGCTGATGGACCTTCTCCAATCATGACGTCAATACGATAATCTTCCATTGCAGGATACAGAGTTTCCTCGACGATCGGAGCAATTCGATGGATCTCATCAATGAATAATAGACCCTGGTGATGTAGTGGTGTCAGCATCGCAGCAAGATCTCCGGGGCGCTCAATTACAGGACCACTACTTACAGAGATGGCAGATTGCATCTCAAGTGCAATGATATGAGCGAGCGTAGTTTTTCCAAGTCCTGGTGGCCCTGAAAGAAGAATGTGATCAAGTGCCTCACCACGACGTTTTGCAGACTCAATTGCGATGTGGAGTGCATCTTTTACATGGTTTTGCCCGGTAAAGTCATCAAGTTTTTGTGGTCTGATAGCCTGATCTGATACATCCCCTGGCTGGCTTTCTGGTTTGAGTATTTCGCCTGTATCTTCACCCGTCAACTCACATCACCACGTAATAGAACAAGGGCGTCTTTTACAAGATCTGAAGCACCTATTTCAGTTTTTCTCTGCTTTGTAGTTGATTTCATGATTACTTCCCTTATCGCGATTTCTGCTTCTTGTCTCTCAAACCCAAGTGCTACCAGTGCTAAAACAGCATCTGAGTGTGCTGGCTCTTTAGATGATGGTGCGATCTGTGCTTGACTTTCCGCATAGTATTTTTTCATCTTGTCTTTCAATTCAAGAATGATCCGCTTGGCATTTTTCTGCCCGATTCCTGGAACTGCTGTCAGTACTCCTTCCTCTTCTTGTAAAATTGATGTAGCTATCTCGTCTATTGAGGCTTTGGAGAGTATCGAACAGGCGAGCTGTGGTCCAACACGTGATACACTAAGTAACATACGAAACATGCTACGCTCCGCACGATTGACAAAGCCATAGAGGGAGAGGCTGTCTTCTCGAACAATGAGTTCTGTGTATACAAGAACCCTCTCCTTTTCGTGGGCTTGTTGTTGCAACTGAGCGATTTGTGGTGTTGGAACTGATATATAATATCCAATTCCACTCTGTTCAATCACCACTCCGGTCATATCATGCGACACCAATCTTCCGGAAATAAATTCAATCATGGACATCACATCTTATCTGTCATTGCTACATCTTTCCTCTATTCATCTGGATATGGCACAATGCAATCGCGAGTCCATCTGCTGCATCATCTGGTTTTGGAATCGAAGGTAGATGAAGTATTCGTGCAACCATGGTCTGCATCTGATGCTTATCTGCAGAACCCGATCCTGTAACTGCTAATTTGACCTGCTTAGGGGTGTATTCAAAGACAGGAATCAAAAGAAATGCCGCTGTCAGTAAAATGACACCTCGCGCCTCGCTTACAATAAGTGCTGTGGTCGTGTTTTTGGAAAAGTACAACTGTTCAACAGCTATGCATGATGGCTGGTATGTGCATAATAACTCATGTAATTCCTGGTGCAATATAGCCAGACGTTTGCTCTGTTCACCTGGCTTTGTGCAGATACATCCATATGCAAGAGAAGATGTCTGTCCTTCTTTTTCGTCAATAATACCGTACCCAGTCGTTGCAATACCAGGATCTACTCCAAAAATGATTGGCAAGAGAAGCCTCAATGCATTGAAATATATGAATGTTCGGCGTCATGCATCTCTTCTTTTATCTCCCAGTCTGCAATGAGTGTTGTAATTATTATTAGTATAGTAATGATGAATGCTACAAAAAATGAGAGATCAAAGCCTATTGTGAGTACATCCTGCACATCTGAAAGATTTGTCGGTGCTACTATGCCATATCTTATGGCAAGTGCGAGCACTGAGTTGACAAAAAATAGATTAAAAAAGGCAATCCCAATCGTCATCGGAGCAAAGCGCTCAAGGCTGAGGAGACTTGACACCATTCCTTTCTTTTTTGCTGGTGCAAGGCTCATCACCATATTAGAGACTGGAGTTGTCATAAGCCCAATACCAGCGCCGATAAGGAATAAACAAGTAATAATATACAGCGTGCTTGATGAACCATTCAATCGTGACATGAGGAAATATCCAATAGCCATCAACACCGTTGCACAGAGCGTGAGTTTCTTGCCTCCTACCCTATTATACACTAATCCTGCAATAATTCCACAGATCATCAAGCCAGCAGATAATGCAGTGAGAATCAGACCCGCGGTTGAAGCTTCAAATCCTTTGATAATCTGGAGAAAAAATGGCAGTAGATAGTTGACACCAGCAAACACCATATACACAAGTGCTACAATAAAATTGAGCAAAAGAAATGTTTTGGACTTGAAAAGCCCAAGGTCAAGCACAGGATCACTGCTCTTTCGTTCAGTATGAATAAACCATGCAAGACAGATGATACCTAGCAGTGTAGATCCAAGAATAGTTACACTCGTCCATCCAAAGCTATCTCCTTCTGATATAACAAAGAGGATGGCAGCAAGTGCAATAAATATCAATAATGCACCATTTTTATCAAAATTACTAAAATCATTCCAGTTTATTTTGTCAAGAGTCCCAGGGATTATTTTTCTTCCTGCCAAAACAGCGATGATACCAATAGGTATATTGATGTAAAAAACCCATTCCCAGGACAGGTACTGTGTCAAAAATCCTCCAACAGTTGGACCAAGAGCTGTACCAAGTGCTGCAAGACTCATAATGATACCCATGTTCTTTCCTTGTATTTCTTGTGGAAGATACACATTTATCATTGCAGGAGCGACTGAGACCATCATTGCTCCACCGAGAGCCTGTATAACTCGTGCCAGAATCAGTGTTTCAAAACTCTGAGTAAATGCGGGTAGGAATCCACAGAGGAGAGAACCGATGGTAAATATGCCAATGCCTGTGAGAAAAATGTTTTTAAATCCGATAATATCTGCTGCCTTTCCAACGATAAGAATGCTACCCGCCATTATCAAGAGATAAATTGTGGCAACCCAACTAGCAGTGCCCATTGAAATGCCAAAAAGATCTGAGATAGTTGGAAGAGCAATGTTTACGATGGTAGTATCAAGAGCTCCCATAAAAATTGCAATTCCGATAACCACCGTGAAGAGTGAATAAGATGTAGGTGAAAGTTGTTGGTTTTGCATGTATGTCTCATTGATATGTTGATTTCATATATATTTCAAATGAGAGGTAGAGGATGTGGCTTAGCATTTTCCCATGTCAAACGCTTCTCATTATGTTTTGTAGGTACAGTTAATGCGTTCAAAAAATAAACTATATTTGATGTATTACACCGTTTTGGGTATCTATTTATTCTTTCCATTCAAACAATATGGAACGAATAATATATATTTTCATTGTATCCAGAAAGTTGTAGAGGTGTAAGAGGTTTAATATGGCGTCATTATCAGTAGAAACGCTGTTTCATTCTGCTGTTCAGATTCTTCTTCTTGAGGAACAGATGGTGAATGTTTCTTTCTCACAAGATATTTTTCGGATAAAGTTGCCAACGACGCGAAAGCTGGCTGAGGCGTTGCAGGTCCCCCATTATTATATTCTGCCTTATATTGTAATAATGGAGGAGCAGGATATGGTTACACGTATCGAACGAGTTGGGATTTATACAACGAAAGCAGGAACAGTCATGTTGTTAAACCTCATAGATTCTAAGTACCCTGAAGAAGGAGAAAGAATATTTGGAAAGAGCCTCTTTCTTGCGATGAAAGGGTCTCTTGGATAAACTTCTCATAGCTTACTCGTATTACTTGCTATGTATCCTTTGTAATGATAAAAGACAACTCTATATGGTATGACTCAAGAATACTGTTATGGCAGACCCAGTAAAAGTAAAACTTGCAACAAATAAAGGAGATATCGTCATCGAACTTGATCAAAATATGCCAATAACCGCTGGAAATTTTGAAAAATTGGTTCGAGAAGGGTTTTATGATGGAATAACATTTCATCGTGTGATTGATAATTTTATGATACAGGGTGGATGCCCCACAGGAAATGGAACTGGTGGGCCTGGGTACACAATTAAAGATGAGTTTACGGCGTCAAATAAGAATGATAAAGGTACGATCTCGATGGCAAATGCAGGTCCAAATACAGGTGGCAGCCAATTTTTTATCAATCTTGTGAATAATAACTATCTTGATAAAAATCATCCGGTTTTTGGAAAGGTCGTTGAAGGAATGGATATCGTTGAAGCGATAGGCAAAGTTAAGGTTGGACGTGCTGATAAGCCAAAAGAGCCCGTTACTATTGAAAAAGCGTCAATCTTATAATGCCAACTTTTTTTACCAATATTGAAACGTCATGTAGTTGCAAAAAAGAGATAAAACAAAGTATAGGACTGTAACACGTATTAGTGTTTTCTACGTTTATGTTCTCCATCAGGATCTGATTCAAGATACACAATCTCTGCATGGATATCCGCTGCAATTAGCTCAAGTTCTTTTTTCCTGAAGTGAGATGCCTTGACCTGTACCAAAGGTCTGCTATCTTCGTCAGAGACGATTGCAACAATACGGTACTTCGGTTGGTGAACCCCGTCAGATACTTTCTGGCGTCCCCGGACATAGATCTTTCTTGGCATAGCATCTGATATATCAGTTGATATAAGCAATAAAACTTTTGCAGAGCTGATGCATAGTAGAGAAAATAGAATTTGGAGTAAAAAAACTAATAATTTGAAATTCTTGGATTGTGCTTACTTATGAGATTCTTTCAACTGATGGTGGCTTCCATGTAAAGTCCAAAACAGACTCTTCAGGCTGATATATTCGCAGTACCAATGAAAAATCACCTTCTGGGGAGGGCAGCCAATTTGATTCTAATGTTTCACCTGGGGATTTGTTTTGCAGATAGATATCTACTGAACCATCAGAATTTGTAATAAAAGAGTCCGTTCCCCGGATTGCTTGCTTATGTGCTGAATTATCATAGAAAAATCCATCTTCGTCATAAAGGGTAATAGACCAAAAAGCCATACAGGGAGGAAATTCTCCTGCTTCAAACCGAATTACATAATTATTGTTTCCATTTAATACATTCCCTTCTTTATCAATGTCTGTTGAAGGGTACACTGCCATATCCGTTGGATTTGCCCCAAAACCTATAACAGCGACAATGGCACGAAAATCGTACGCTGTGCCGAAGCGGGCGATAGAATTGTCTGGATATATCCAGTTATTCACATCAAAAAAATACGGTGAAGAACTCTTGCAGGATCCAGCGTCAATAGCCATACGATACATCATTTCAGGGATAGTATGCATTTTCTCCTGAACTTCCAAAGAGAAATCATCTAATCTAAATTCAAGACCCGCACCTACTCCTATTTGTGCGAACTGTGTTAAAGCAGGTATATCATCATCCGTTCCTGGATTTTGTATGGATAACTCATTAAAAGCATTGAAAAACTCATCAATACTCAATGAGAAGAGTTTCTCTATTGGAACATAATCATATGCAGGGTCATAAGAGCCACCTGGTGGAATATAGGCCGTATTTCCATATTGAGACAAGGGAACAAACGTTAGATTGTCTTGAATTTCTGTGTGTATTTCAGCAAGGCTATTCATGTCATAGTGAGTTCTAGTTACAATCCACACCATATTTGTTGGCATATCAAGCCTCACAGCGTTCATTGGAATATCTACAGACTTTTCTGCATGATCTGGACCGAATATTGCATAAACAGCAGCGCTACCATTATCTATGCCACCTGTACCCAATATTTCTGCTATATTTGAATATGCATCATACACGGCAATGGAACTGTACCTATCGGTTTTAGGCTTGCTGAATATAATTGGTTCTTCTGACAAATCCAAAAATGCATAAGAATATAATGTATCCACATTCATCCTGACTACTGTTTTGTCATGTGCAAGGGTGGGAGTTCTCACGTGAAAAAATTGATTGACAGGTGCACCCATGCCGGTACTTGGATTCACATTTGTTGTATATTTCAAAGTCAAATCCATAAGCACCAGGGGAAGGGCATATTGATATGCCAGAAATGCAATTTCATTCTCGTCTGCAAGTGGGTTTTGTGCTACGGTCGTGCTGGATGCAAATATCACAACTAAAGCAAAAGAGAGTGTGAGTGAAAAGAACTTTTGCATGCTCATCACTTTAATTTCCATGATAGATCTTGAGGGCAGCTTCCACAGACGCATTATCAATCGTGATCGCTGATATCGCTTTGCACATTGCCACTGCTTCTTTATGCGACTTTTGGTGGATATTTCTACCAGTTGCATTGCCTGCACAACCACCTACATGAATTTGATCATATAGCTGCTGCAAAAACACATCAGAATCTACAGAAGAACCTCCAGCACACACAACCTTCGTCCTTCCTGCTGCATAGACAGCTTCGCGGAGAAGTTCGGCAGGATTTGCTCCTTCTTTCTTAGGAGGATTAACCTTTACAAAGTCTGCTCCAAGCGCTGAAGCAACACCTGCTGCTCCTGCAATGAGATGAGGATCCTTCTCATCCTTTACTGCTTTTCCACGTGGATAGATCCAAAGCACAGTTACAAGCCCATACTTTTGTGCATCTGCAATAGCCCTAGAAGCCTCAACAAGCATCTGACTCTCATATTCAGAACCAAGATAGATCGTATACCCAATCCCTGCAATATTGAGTCTTCCAGTATCTCGAACGCGAATAACATCTTCAACTGATGTGATCATAGATGAGCAGGGATCCATCTGCTCAGTCTTTACCAGATGTGTCTTGGAATTCAGCTTAATGAGATATGTTATATCTGGGTAATCAGCAGCATATTGTGAAACAAGTCCAAGCTGCACCGCAAGACAGCCGACATCTGCTTCACGTGCAATTTTGAACAGATGCTCAGGGTTATTATCATCTGAATGAATATCTGCACCATAGAAATCATCATTCAAATGCTCAATCTTCTGATCACCTGCAAATAGCATGAGCTTGCCTGAGTTTTTTGTAATCAGACGATAGTTTTGAATATATGTCTCTCGTGCTTCGGAAGGTACAAGTAAAGGAACATTCACATCCATAATCTAATCATATATAAATGAACGTAAGTCCATATAAGAGTACCACTCACAATACATTAGTAAAACAAAAAATAGATAGTATTATCGGATTTGAATAACTCGCTCTTCATTTCCGCGAAGGCGAGTTCTCATCCATTGAATAGCATCAACACGATTTTTAAATGCTGCAATATTGACAGTTTCCCCATTTTGGAGCTTCGCACGGATCACCGCTTTTTCTACGACGAGTCTTCCTTTGCGCTCTTTTGTTAGCTCTGAAACTTGGAAACGTTCGACACAATCCAAGTTCAGAATTTCCGTTCCTACGTCAAGCCATGTGGGCATCTATGCTACTCATTAATAGTTTAGCGACTTCTTGCAGATAAGTGTACAAGATCTGAAAAGTCAGAGTTCACCGTTTGATTTTGTCAAACGCTTGTTCAACTGATTTTGTTGCTTCATTTCCGAGATGATTCAATGTTGCAGAGATATCATCACTAAATTTTTTGACTTGAGATTCAACATGTTGCCTACCTTCGTCAGTTTCAATGATATCCCTGCCCAGGGAGAGAACATTTCCAATCACTCGCGAAATATCTGCACTAACAGCTTCGATGCGAGTGCCAAAATCAACTGCTTTTTCATCGGAAGCAGAGCCTGCCGCATCAGACAATTCTGCTTCAACCCACCTACCATGTTCAAAATGGCCATTTTCAATAGAATCTTCAGGAGTCATAGATGTCACCAAAGTGCTACTTTAGACTAGCTATAGATGTCAGAAATATAAAAACCCTCACAGATTTCACATATGAAAAGATCTCACTGTGGAAACGCAATCTCTTTTACGCTTAAATTAGCAGGTACAAACACTTCTCCAGTATACACGCGAGCTGCATTTTTTAGATGCGCATCAATACTCGTATACCTTGGGCTCATATGAAAGAGGGTCAATGACTGAGCATTGAGAGCTGTTCCCGCAATACCGGCATCAGATGCGAATGTGTCAAATGTGGTATCATGAATCAGGAGATCTAGTACTTCTGGAGTATATGGGGCGAATTTATCATGAATAGGACGTGTATCTGAAAAATCAGGCTTCATCACTTGTTCTTGTCAAGCGTCTGTTCAACCGATTTTGTCGCTTCGTTTCGAAATGATTTAATCTTTTTAAAAATGCCACCTCCAACCTTTTTGACAGATTCAACATGTTTCTTTCCTTCGTCAGATTCTATAAATTCTCTGCTCAGTGAGATGCCATCTTTCGCCACATCCACAATGTCATCATGTGGTACACCAGTTAACTTCTCAATATTCTTTGCGATACCCTTTCCAACTAATCCCAAAGCTTTTCCACCAACCTCTCCAACGCGATTGTTGAAGTCAATTACTTTTTCATCAGAATCAGAGCTTGCTACATCAGATAATTCAGCTTCAATTCGCTGACCATGTTTAAAAAGGTCTTTTTCACTAGAATGCTCAGGAGTCATAGATATCACCAAAGTACTATTCAATAGTATTTATTAAAGTATTTTCATTAAAATCTTCGCAAATTTTGCATGTGAGGAAGATCTCACTGTGGAAATGCAATCTCTTTTACGCTTAAATCAGCAGGCACAAACACTTCTCCAGTATACACGCGAGCTGCATCTTTTAGATGCGCATCAATGCTCGTATACCTTGGGCTTATATGAAAGAGGGCCAATGACTGAGCATTGAGAGCTGTTCCTGCAATACCGGCATCAGATGCGGTTGAATGATGGAATTCACGTGCACGATCTGTCTCATTTGTGTCAAATGTGGCATCATGAACCAGGAGATCTAATATTTTTGGAGTATATGGAGCGAGTTTATCATGAATAGGACGTGTATCACCAGTATATAAAATACTGCGGCCTCTTCTTGGAGGACCCAGTACCTGATCAGGAGTTATTGTCACAGTCTCATCTCCATTCTGAATATGTACCTCCTGACCACGTTGCAGTTTTCCAAACAGCGGACCAGGTTTTACACCAAGCACAATTGCTTGTTCCCGATCAAATTTTCCAGGACGTTCATGCTCTTCAAAAAGATAACCCACACCAACAACGCCATGATCTGTCGGGAGCACGGTTACCGTAAAGCCAGAGAATGAGATGATATCTCCAGGATCTACACGTACACGTTCGATATGGAATTTAAACTTGGCTGCATTACGACAGATCAGCCTCATATCTTCTACAATCTCAAATACACCATCAGGTCCATAGATCGTAAGATCATCTGTTCTGCCCTGAAATGACATGGTCTGCAAAAGTCCGATAATACCAAGAAAATGATCTGCATGCCAGTGCGATATGAAAATCGAGTTTACAGATAAACCACATTTTGCACGCATCATCTGTTGCTGGGTACCCTCTCCACAATCAAACAACAGATCGCATGAACCCCATTTCACCATAATTGCCGGTAAATTCCGAGATACAGTTGGTAAGGAACCAGATGTTCCAAGAAAAAAAACGTACAGTGTTTCACCAGTTATACAGCCCACCCCCGAAGTACATTATAAGATTGTTCAGCCTCCTTTAGATTTCTACCCTCTATCACAATACATACATCACGTGAATCAGTGTAAGAATGAAGATTGGAAGCTATGGAATTCCATGGCAAATTTCCTTCACCTACTGGCAGATGTTCATCTTTCATTCCATGGTTTCCATGTATATGCATATGAGCAGCATGTGAAAACAAAGAAATGAACTCAGGAATAAGGCTCATTGTATGTGCATGGCCAAGATCAATAGTGTATGATATGCCATCCACTTCTTCAGTGAGGCCGAGTACCTCTTCTGGGCGTTGGCACACAAACCCTGGGATCTGTGGCATATTTTCAAGGCATGCAGTGACACCGTATTCATCCGCGACGCTTCCAATCTGCTGTATTGCGCCTTTGAGCATCTCCCATGCCCGCTGTGGTGCGAGTTCAGAGGTTGGCGATAAATACCCAGGATGAAACGTCACCGTCTCTGCAAATTCATGACCTTTTTCGATACACATGCAGATCTGACGTATTGATTCGCGCCAGATAGGATCATTAATCGTAATCAGGTTTAGATCGCTGTATGGAGCATGAATACTTGCACGCAGTCCAGTGGATGCAAGTGTCTCACGAATGGTTGCAACATGAGCATCATCTTTAAAATGGTAGTTTCCATCTGCACATATTTCCCATCCATCAAACCCGATCTCTTCGATACCGTAAATCCATGAAATATCTTCCCAGATCTTTGAAGATGCCCCAAATGATAACTTCGTCATGGCACACACTCCGAGCAATCGTGCTTATTTTGTAATGCATTCAAGGTTGAAATAACGCTTTTCTTAAATGCTTCGATATCTGTTGCATTTTCAAGCATCAGATCTGCCATTTTCATGGCATTCAAAAGGCCAAAACCGGCCTCACGTGCATCCCGTTCATAGAGTTCGGAGATGCTCGAGACATCATCCGATCTTCCACGATTGCACAGTCTAGAAAATCTCATTTCATCAGGAGCAGTGATTGCAATAAGCACAAAACTTGGAAAGTGTTTTTGTAATACGCGTACTTCTGCATCACCCCTCAGGCCATCTATCAGTACCAGATCGCTCTCTAAGCATTCTACTACTGGAATACAAGTGATAGCAATCGCAGCCATTCCATGTTTTTCACGGAGAGCTCTTGAGATAATGCCCATGCTCTCACCAGTTGGAGGGAGACCTGCTTTTCGCACCTCTTCACGGATAACATCTCCCATCACAACGACAGGAATACCCATCTGATCTGCAATCTTTGAAAATTCTCCCTTACCGGAACCCGGAAGGCCGACAATTCCTAAAACCTTCATATATTATCTCTCCATCTTCTCGTGTACGTATACGGACAGGGCGGCACAGAGTATCTGCTATGGCTGTAAGTTCGGTGGTTGTAAGTGGAGGTATGGTGTGTTTGACGCCTTGTTGCAGAACAAGAGAAACATCTCCAACTTCTGACGCAACCTGTTTGACCTCTCCTTCATATCCTCTAAATAATGTAAACACAACTTCAAACTCAGGGAGGTTTCCACGTTCATGAGCTGTTTTGCACAGAGTAAAGGATTTTTTTACTTCTGGAGCGCAGTTAAGGCCAAGGCGCTGTGTGTACAATCTCCACTCTGCTTTAATATCAAGTGCAATATGATCAATGAGGCGTTTCTTAATTAATGTTTCAAGAACATTTGGATACACACCGTTTGTATGTAGTCCAGTTGCAAGTCCAATCTTTTTTGAAAAAGCAGCAAGCGTGGTCAATGCTTCTTCTTGCATTGTTGCTTCTCCTCCTGAGAAAAGGACTGCACTAACCAGAAGGGAAGCAGATGAGATCTCGTTCATTATATCAGATACATCTCGGATATCTTCCCCATCCAGTATGGCTTCATTATGGCAGTACCAGCATCTAACCGGACAACCACGGAAGAAGACAACACATGCAGAGTGCCCTCTCCAATCAACAGTAGAGAGAGGAACAAAGCCACCAAAATTTATGGTTGTATCTGATGACATTTACTAGTATAATCCTTTGGAAGTTTGTTCGGTATTCCCATATGTTTGATTTTATTGATAATCATTGGTATTTCGAACTTGCCTCCGATTTCTCACATACTCTTTCGTTTAATAAGTAATTATATTTTGTCATACAAGAACTGCCATTAAAAGGTGAATCATAAAGCGCATTCAATACGCCTTGATGTCGTCAGTCCTAAGAGGCTGTAAATCAGTCAAATTATTTGCATATCTCATGCCGTAACTCATTCGTTATCATCCTCATCAGATTCGCTGATTGACAAAGAACACATGTACATGTCTGAAGCTCTGTTCCATTCCTTCAATGACTCATGAAGCGTCTTCAAATTCCGATCACGCGCAGCCCTGAAAAAGGTGGCAATGAAGGAAAAAAGTTCCTCTGCTTCTTGTGAGTCACATAACATTTGTTCAAAAAGTTCTCTCACATCTACTTTCTTATTGCCTTTGATCGATGTGTGAAGTACGAGGTAGAAAAGATCGAATGTCTCATAATTAAGGATTCTGTCTGTAACAAAATCTATATCTGCTTTAGAATTGGATATATGATTAGACATAAGTTCATTCACCCCTAACGTCTGTGAATGCTTGTTCTATTGACTTAACTGGTCTTTCTTCGGTGTTTGGCTGGAATCTCACACCGAAATGCTTTTAACTCTGTTCATTTTCGTTTTCTTCCAATTTCTTTAGATACTCATTTGCTGCCAAGTCAAGGAAATGTGATCTTGACCTGATTTCATACCCATCTATACTTTCATTGATTTTATCGAGTGTATCACATTTAAGAGTGATGGACACGATCATTTTTTCCAATGACATACATAACAGTTTCTGCACCTAATATTATATATTATTTTCTATTAATAAGTAAAGTCTTTAAAATGCGGGTGATCTGTGTTAAGATAAAATTTTAGAGCGCGTAAAAAGATCGCAACTTCAGATTATGTCACGAATACAAGGTTAGGCAAGTGCTGTGCAAATACTTGTTACTTTAATGTTTAAATCACTGGCAGGAATCTGTTAATTGCTCCGCCCGATGGGATGTTGCATTTTTGCAGAAATAGTGCGAATGTTTTACGTGAGAGATGCCTGATCCATTTTTTACATATTCCACAGGAAGCTAATTCATCGTGAAAAGATTTTTACGATGAAAAGGGCATACCATATGTATGGTAGAGTCTCTTTTGAGTCCCCAGAATGATTACGTGTTCAAATATCTTTTTGGAGACGAATCTCACAAGGACATATTGATCTCTCTACTGAGTGCCATCTTGCAGATACGTATCAAAAGTATCAAACTGCTTCAGCGGGAAATCCCACGAGAAGCTGCTGACTTGAAAACGTCCATCTTAGATATCACCGCAGAGCTGGAAGACGGAACTCGTATTGATATCGAAATGCAAATTGGGTTTCAACCTGATTACATAGATCGGATGTTATTTTACTGGGCTGACTTTTTTACCATTCAACTGAAGAAAAGTGAGCAACATTGCAAACTCAATAAAACAATCTCGATAAGCATTGTGGATGATTGTAAACACTTTTTCCCCCATGCACATTCAATCTACGTGCTGGCGGAGCGTCGAGGTGAACCTCAGCATATCCTTACCGACAAGATAGAGTTTCACTTCATTGACTTGAAACGTATTGACGAGATTGAAAAAATCGAGGATAATAAGAAATTTGTTCTGTGGAGGAAATTTTTCACAAGTAAAACGAGGGAAGAGATGAAGTCACTGGCTAAAGAAAACAAGTGCATCGAAGAAGCATACAAGAGACTTGACTTCATGAGTCAGGATCCAGAGGTACGAGCGAAGGCGGTTGCCAGAGATAAGTTTCTGTGGGATCAGGAAGTCAGGCAGAGAACAGCGAGAGAAGAGGGAATTGAGATAGGGGAGAAGAGAGGAATCCTCCAAACTGCAAAAGCTATGCTTGCAGAGAGTATTCCCATGGAAACGGTATGTAAGATTACTGGTCTTACTCAAAAAGACCTTGAATAGGTCCATTTTTTTGTGTTGTAGTGTTAACAGTTTGCGCAGTCAATGCCAGAGCGATAAGTGAATGTTTTCACAAACTGACTGATTCCACCCGCAACACTTGCCGTGTCAACAGCAGTGATCCGTGCAGCGAGTTCATCATAGTGATCAAGGTAGGGGATTGGAGGTGGAGGCATTGTGACACCATTCATCACAATACCACTCATGCCGTCCTTCGGATTGATACTATATGTTCCTATATCTAATCCGTCATAAGCCACGGATACATCCATAGTATATGTCCCGTCTCCATTAGACCAAATGTTGATTCCAGCGCTTCCGGGAAGGGATGTGCCACCGATGTCTTTAAGATCGAGCTGAAAACGACCGGTGGGACAGCCAGAAGGTGGCACAAGTTCAGAGTGAGAGTAGATGATGCCATTATATGATACACTCGCACCTGCACAGAAATGAATTGAATTTTCAACCCCAACGAAGTTTACCCCTGATAATAAGAAATTATTCCACTCCCAATACTGAAAATCTCCTCGCTCCCACCAATCCCAAAATACTCGAATATTTCCATCACTTCTTCCTTCCATCACGCTCACGGTGAATGCTGTCGAAACAATACCATCTGCATAGCCAGATGCTGAGTTTCCATCTGGTATTACTGAAATCTCATAGTTCAGAGCTGCTGGAACATGTGCTTTCTCTGAAACGGTAGTCAATCCGCCAACAGTCTCGACTTGTGCGGTTGTGATTGAAGTCAGCTTGGATGATGCGGTTACCTTGTTACAGAATGCGGGGATGACACCTGTGTTTGTCTTTGAGAAAACACAGACAATGGAATCGGTTCCTCGTCTCCAGTTGCCTGCAATATTGAGTGCATATGACTCAGCACCCATGAGATGAGATCCATGCTGGCTATTATAGGTCAGAACCTTCTTTGCCTCAATATTGTACATACCCGCAGCCTTTGCATGAGTATCCAAAATAAAAGACTTCACCTCAGAAATCTGTCCTCCATTGGTGGTAATAGAATCTGAGTAGGTTATATAGGCAATGCTTCCTGATTTGATAGATCCATCTTCTGCAAAGTATGGAAAGGGAAGGGAAGTCAAACCTGCATCTCCAATTTCCCAGATAAGAGAAGTACTCTCTGAAACTATACCTGTTACTTCAAGAATGGAATTCGTAGTAAAGACTTGGTTCTCAGGAACTGGCTGTGGAAGAATATCCGCAGTTGTCAGACATGAAAATACAATCAGTACGATAGTAATAATTGCTACACATGATGCTTTGCCCATAGCTAAAAATAATGGAACTTCATAATTTGTATTATTTGCGCAAAATTTGAGGAGAATATGGCTGAATGTATTCATCGGGGTTAGAATTTTGAGAGTACTTACCTATAGATACATATAGCATTTAATTCAACTAACATGATGAATATTAACTATCATAATGTAACTCAAATGGTTAGATGCCGCACCACAATTAGAAAAATGTCTGAGTTATACCCATATTGATGAAATTACTGATACAACAGAATATCTCGAAAATTTTCAAAATACTGCATTATGTATCTGTAGGTGAAAACTCTCAAAATTTTTAGATTTGCCATATTTTAGTATGTTAGAAAGCCCATATTTTGACATATTCGCCCAATGTGCATCACGGTTTATGCCGTTTATGAATGCAGTTGCTTTAACTATTCCTACTTTATACGCAATCCCAAATTCATCTCCTTGCGTCTCTGCGAGTTCAATAATTCCGGGTAAAATGCTTTCGAAATTGTTTTCAAACTCTTCAACACTATCGAACATTGAAGAGTCTGTATAAACGATTATCATATCAATGGTGACTATAGCAGTTTCTGGATCAAAGTCGCTGGTTGAAAACACAACAAAATTTTCATCTAATACGAAATTAGCACCAGTGATTCCATAGGTTCTATCATCATTGAATAAGTTTGATGCACTACATGGCATCACAATGATTATCAGACAAACGATGATTGTCAAATGAATTAATTTTCGATTCATACCTCTACCTTCCTCAATTTACTTCTTAACTCTGCAATTCTCTCTTCTGATTCTTTTTTACTCTCTTCATCTTTCGTGATCGTAATCATTACATGATCTCCTCCCTGAGCTTCTGGAAAGTAGGCAATTGGCACATCAAACGTTGTGCCATCTTCAGCCTCAAACACGATCCAATCGCCTTCAATTCTATCGATAACCGCTTTCATGTTAATACTTAGGGATCGTCTCATAATAATATGGACATATTAACATATATGTTTCAGAATGATATAATTCCATTCTCCATGAAATTCATCTTTTTTGATGTCTATCGAATCAAACTCTTCCTCTGTGACTTTAATACCTTTTTCATATGCTTGTTCGTCTAGTACGCACCTGATCGCAA